>CAJIBK010000017.1_pt1 | contig 47495 bp, 40 predicted proteins | sample 9199341 | NCBI WGS metagenome assembly CAJIBK01 (sample SAMEA7708305, study PRJEB35096) | sediment metagenome | biome: marine neritic benthic zone biome [ENVO:01000025]; feature: sediment [ENVO:00002007]; material: shallow marine sediment [ENVO:03000034] sea grass bed [ENVO_01000059] ...
ATAAATATGAATGACGCTGGTTGGCTAATTTGAGATAAATCGAAAGAGGAGTATCAAGATCTGAGAAAGTTTCCAACACTACTGGAATTCGGTTATAACCTTGTGCAGCAAGCTTGATGAATTCGGTTTCGGTCATGATAAAACTTTAATAAAACAAAAGGAAGAAAGCATGGATATAGAACACTATACATCCAAAACTATGCCAGGATTAAAATACTAATAAGAATACTTGATTTTAGTAATGTATTCTTTAGCCTCATGGTTTTTTAAAGTTAAGTCGGTTTCTTGATCAAATCCACTGCATCAAAAATAGATGGAATAATTGCGTCGCAATTTAATTCAAGTACATTCCGTCCTTCATTGTAGCCATATGGTACGCAAAAAACATAGCAGCCTGCTGCACGAGCAGCCTCACTGTCGTTAAGAGAATCACCAATCAACAACATCTCATGTGGCAATATTTTAAAAAAACTACAGGCATGATGCAGTGGCATTGGATCTGGTTTCTTTCTAGATAAACTATCGCCAGAGAGAACAATATCGAAATAGTCCAGCAAATTGGTTGCTCGCAGCAGAGGTAATGTAAAAACCTCAGACTTGTTAGTAATGCAGGCTAATTGAAAGCCAGCATTCTTCAAGGCCTCAAGTCCATCTATTACTTTTGGATAAGGGCGTGTAGTAATACACAAGTTTTTCTCGTACTCACGCTCATAAAATGTCATTGCTCGTGAAAATAATCCAGCGTCTAACTTATCACCGTAACTCTTAGTAAGCGATTTCTTGACCAGATTCTGGATACCATTGCCAATGTAGGATTGAATTGTTGAAAGTGGGAGTTCTGCTTTCCCTAGTTCTTTCAACATCATATTAACTACGATAGCAAGATCGCCTGCCGTATCTAGTAACGTGCCATCCAAATCTATCATAACTGCCTTGACAACCAATGGAAATTCCATTTGAGTCTGAGAAGATTCAGAACAGGAGTATAGGCTCTTATTCATGCTTCACTACCTCCCTCCTAGAAAAGTACAAGAAAGTTATTTCTAAGTTCTTTCACAAAAAAACTATTTCTAAACTTTAGCTAATTCTTTTCTTAGTGCAGTTATTACTGTGTCATAGTGGTGTGGATCACTATCTTTACCCGCACTGTAAATTGCAGAACCAGCAACAAAGGTATCGGCTCCTGCACGAGCAATCTCAGCAATATTATCTACTTTCACGCCACCATCAACTTCTAGAAGAATCTTTTTACCGGTTGAATCGATACGCTTACGTACTGCTTTTAATTTATTCAGTGCTTCAAGAATAAATTTCTGTCCACCAAATCCAGGATTTACAGACATAATTAGAACAAGATCGAGTTTATCCAGAACATGATCGAGATAGTGTAGAGATGTCGCAGGATTAAATACTAATCCCGCTTTGCAACCTTGTTCCTTTATGAGTCCAATTGTACGGTCGATGTGCCTTGATGCCTCCGGGTGAAAGGAAATAATGTTGGCACCCGCTTTTGCAAAGTCAGGAACAATACGATCTACCGGATCTACCATCAAGTGAACATCAATAATCGAGTTAGTGAGTGGACGAATCGCCTCACATACCAAAGGACCAATTGTAAGATTAGGAACATAGTGATTGTCCATTACATCAAAATGAATAATATCAGCACCTGAATCAATAACATTGGTAATTTCCTCACCTAGTTTGGCAAAGTTAGCGGAAAGAATGCTCGGGGCAATAAAATAATTGGCCATTTATATATTCCTTAAAATCAGGAAGGCCATTTTAACCGTAAAAGGATACCTAGCGCCATCATCTTCATGCCATATGCTAATATTCGCCCATCTTTCTTATATAACAACATTTTTTATGGGCTTCAGACTTGCTGTAATACAGAAAATAGTGTGGAATACTAATATGGTTGAAGATAAAAAATATGAGATTAACGTGATGGTTCGCACTGCTTATCTTCCTGAACAATCGGACGAGGCCACAGACCGTTATGTATTTGCCTACACTATCACCATTGCTAATACTGGTTTAGTAGCTGCTCAGCTGATCAGCCGTCACTGGATTATTGCAGATGGGAAAAATGATATTCAGGAAGTACGTGGACTAGGAGTAGTTGGCGAGCAACCCTTACTAAAACCGGGTGATAGTTTCGAATACACTAGTGGTACAGCTATTTCATCTCCAGTTGGATCAATGAAAGGTAGCTACCAGATGGTAGCTGAAGATGGTCTTCATTTTGATGCATCTATCCCAGAATTCACTCTAAGTGTACCTAGAATATTACATTAATATTTATCCTGTTTCTTCATTCTGAAATAAACAATGATCTTAGCAAACAATATGAAATATGCAGAAAAAACTTTATGTTTCTTCTAATTTTTAAGTAATCAACCATTAACAATCTCGCTTTCTACCATAATTGATGGTGGTGAGAGTGTCTTTTATCTACCTCTCAAAGTGGCTTAAATTAGTCGTTAGCATATGGATTGTGACTAATTTTGAATGCAACTCGTAATGGTGTACCTTCAAGTTTAAATGTTTTACGAAATGTATTCTCTAAGTAACGTTGATATGCTTTAGGTACATGATTAAGAGTGCTGCCATGTATAATTATTAATGGTGGATTGGAGCCACCTTGATGTGCGTATCTTAATTTAGGGCGAAACTTGCCAGCACGTGGAGGGGGCTGTTTTTCTACCGCTGATAATAGTGTACGCGTTAGCTTTGGCGTAGACAGTTTCACCATTGCAGCAGCATATGCAGTATCTATTGATGGGAATAATTTCGTCATCCCACTACCCCGAAGTGCTGATATAAAGTGTGGTTTTGTAAAGTTTAGGAGAAAGGCAAGCTTCCTAGAGATCTCGCGCTTAATAGTTTCACGCTGATAATCATCCAATCCATCCCATTTATTCACAGCCAGTACCAATGCACGCCCCGTCTCCAGTATAAACCCAGCTATATGTGCGTCCTGTTCAGAAATTTCATTTCTACCATCCAATACAAGAACAGCCACATTTGCTCTTTCTACTGCTTGTAAGGTTTTGATTACTGAGAATTTTTCTATAGTTTCTAATACTTTACCTCGACGTCGTAAGCCAGCTGTATCGATCAATGTGTAAGGACGATTATTACGCTCAAACTCAATATTGATACTATCTCGAGTAGTCCCAGGCTGATCAAATGTAATCACACGATCCTCGCCCAGCAGCTTATTTACCAATGTCGATTTGCCGACGTTGGGCCGACCCACGATGGCTATCTTCGGATGCTTATTCTCTCCCTCATCCCATTGTTGCTCTGGAAAATCTACCAGCGCCAGTTCTGCTAATTCATTTACATTATCTCCATGCGCTGCAGAAATAGCACAGGGCTGACCCAAACCTAGTTCGTGAAACTCTGCGGTAATAAGAGATGCCTCCATTCCCTCAGTTTTGTTTACTACTAGAATAATTCTTCGCCCTGTTTTCCGGAGTTGATTTGAAATAATTTTATCTTGTAATATAAGACCTTGTTTTGCATCGACGATAAATAACACCACATCGGCTTCATCTATGGCTTGCAATGTTTGCATTGCCATTTCATGCAAGATGCCTTTCTTTATAACGGGCTCAAAACCACCAGTATCCACCACCAAAAAAGATTTTTTTCCTAAACTTCCCTGACCATAATGACGATCACGCGTTAACCCGGGAATATTTGCAACAATTGCATCTCGACTACGAGTCAGCCGATTAAAAAGCGTTGACTTTCCAACGTTAGGCCGTCCGATCAATACGAGTATAGGTTTCATGGTGTTAAATTATTGCCACAGAAAATACAAATCTCTCTTCTGTAATGAAGAGAACATATTTTTACTAAAGGAATGAATTCTACCGAATTGTATGTTTATTGAATGCTAAATGCGTAAAGTCCGCCATTCATAGTTTGCACTACTAAACCATTTGGCACATGCTCTGGACGATTGAGAATGGCGCCCCCATCCGTCTCAGACTGAGAGATAATTTCACCATCATCATTCTTAAGAACTGTAACAAACCCCTGAGAATCTCCTACCACTACCTGTGACCCATAAACAAAAGGTGCGGACAATTTATTGACAAATACTGATTCTCCACCACCGAATGACCTAGTAAGGAAATTTCCTAAAGCGCCACCACCCTCCATTCTTATGTCTGGCTTATCAGGCGATGATTTCTCCCAGTTATCTACATCCTCACCAATCTCACCAAGCTCTTCCAAGGCGCCCAATAAATTATATCCGCCTTTGTCTTTGTCCCCAGGTGCGTCATACTGGCGACTCCTTCCTACTTCTCCTGGATTGGTCCAAGTAAGATTGGCAAATCTTTTCACTTCTCTCTTAGGGATCTTTTTCTTCCATATGATAGTCCCATTATTCTTATCGTAGGCTACTACCCCGCCATCATCTCCACTTACATAAATATATTTGTTGTCCATTGCTAGACCAGCACTACTGGAAATCTCTCGAGTCCAAATTTGATTACCATTAAGGATTTCAAAGCAAGTAACCCGTCCCTTATAAGCTACAGCACATATCTGTCGTTCATCTACCACGGGAAGGCTAGTAATATCCATAATACGCTCAAGTTCTGTCACACCACGCGCCTTTGCTACAGCAACTTCCCAGCCAACTTTGCCATCTTTTAGCTGTATTGCCACCAGCTTTCCACCAGCAAACCCAGCAAATACTGCACCTCCTTTAACAAGCACTCCAGCAAAACTTCTTACAGTTAGCGAGGGGGTAGAACCTTGGTACACCCATATACGTTTGCCGCTCAAAGCATCTAAACCAAAAATTCTACCCTCTCCAGTGCGAACTACTGCTATACCATTTTCTATTTGTGGTGGACTCAGTACCTCGCTGGTTACCTGTGCTTCCCAAAGTAGATTTCCCTTATAATCATATGCTAAGACTTCCCCCTTAAAAGTTCCTACTAAAACTATTTCCTCGCTTACGCCTACACCGCCAGACAATCTATGCTCAGTATTCACACTCCACACTTCTTCTCCTGTCACTGGATCAAAACGTGTAAGCTGCCCTCCAGAGGAGGCCGCAAATATAGCATCATTATGAAATCCTGGAACCAGCGCCGTAGTCACATTTACACTCGTTCCGATTGGATAGGAAAGGCTGATTAAGTCATCAACAGCATCCCGTGCTGAAAAATCATCAGCTAAAGACACATCATCACCAACACTGTTCTCCCATAATGGAGGTACGCTAGCAACTTCTTCGGATTCTGATTCTTCATCCTTCTTGTTACTTTCATCATTACTATCGGATGGCGTATCTTGATCCAAGTCAGTTGTTAAATCCTCACTGCTTGATAGAGTAGCTGACTGTGAAAATAATTTTTTATCGTTACCAAATAAATTACTACTGTACTGAGCAGCCGATTCTGAATCACTGCTATTTTCTTTTTCAATCAAGTCACTTTTGGATTGTGTATCCGACTCAGAATCAGTTGTATCATTGTTACTAAAAAAATCAGTAACACTCGCACACCCGACAAACATTAACAAAGATATCACTAAAAAAAAGTGTCGAGAGATATTACTTACAACATTAAATAAATATTTATTTATGTGCATTACTTCTCTTCTATCAGAGCATCAAGTTTCATTTGAATAATTTTATAGTGAGTACCATTGTTATCAATATTATCCATCGCCATTTTATATGCAGAACGCGCCTCTGAGAAATTTCCCTTTGCAACAAAGACGTCACCTTTTAAATCTCCATAAAGACCAGCAAAAAATTCACCATGCTCACTTTCTAATAATTTTATTGCTTCATTATATTTCTTTTCATCCAACAATAAACCAGCCAACCTAAGTCGCGCAAGATCCTTTAATTCAACTTCTTCACTATTTGCCAACAACCACTCTAACTGGTTTCTAGCATTTTGCTTATCATCACTATCTAAACTAGCTCGCGCTGAAATTAAAGCAGCGCGTGACGCAAAACCACTGCTGGGGAAACCCTCCATTAGTAGATTAGCAGCGTCTCCAATTTTCTTGTAATCTCCACTAGCCTCAATTTCTTGTAAAGAAATATATAACCTTGCTGCTTGTTCGGACTGTTGTTTCTGATAGTACTTCCACGTCTGTGTACCAAATATACCAGCTATAAAAGTTGCCAATATTACAATTGTCAGGGTGCCATAGACTTCCCACCAGGATTTCAAACCATCTATTTTTTCCTGTTCCTCTAAATCATATGTTGCCATCTTCTTTCCTAACTAGATTGAAATGCATTTCTTGCTCCAAAATTTTTTACTAGCTTCACTACTTCAGTTAATTCTATTTTTACTTGTTTTGCTTTCTCACGCAAAGGCTTAACACTAATTAATCCCGCATTTACCTCATCATCCCCAATAATTACAGCAAAGCGTGCGCCGCTTGCATCAGCTTTTCTCATTTGTACCTTAAAGCTACCGCCACCACAATGTAAGATAACTTTGATTCCTTGATCACGTAAATAATTTACGGTTGTCCAAACAAATCTATCTGTAGCTTCACCCTGATGAATCAGATAGACATCTGGAACATGACTTGGTATTTCTTTCTTGCTTTTGACTATCAACGCTAACAAACGTTCCACACCCATAGCAAAACCACAGGCTGGCGTCGACTTTCCACCAATATGTTCTACTAATTCATCATACCGACCCCCAGCACATATCGTACCCTGCGCACCAAGCTTATCGGTAACCCACTCAAATACGGTATGATTATAGTAATCCAATCCTCTTACCAAACGGGGATTAATTTTATAGCTAATTCCCTGATCATGAAGTATTTTCTGAAATTTTTCAAAATGTTTAAGTGAGTTATCATCCAAGTAATCTAGTATTCCTGGAGCATCACCAATAATTTGCTGTATTTCAGGATTTTTACTATCAAGTATCCGTAGTGGATTACTGTACATTCTCCTGCGAGAATCTTCGTCAAGCTTTTCCAGGTGTTTCTCTAAAAATTCGATTAACTTAGATCTGTGTACAGTACGCGCTTCAATACTACCAAGCGTACTAATTTCAAGACAAACATCAGAAATACCTAACTTTTTCCATAATCCTGCACATATTACAATTAACTCAACATCAATATCAGGCCCAGAAAACCCTAACGCCTCAACACCAACCTGATGAAATTGTCGATACCGCCCTTTCTGTGGACGCTCATGTCGGAACATTGGGCCCGAATAGTATAGTCTTTGTGGACCTGTATACAGTAAGTTATGTTCTAGCACTGCGCGCACGCAAGGTGCAGTACCTTCAGGCCTCAGTGTTAGACTATCCCCATTGAGATGATCCGTAAATGTATACATTTCTTTCTCAACGATATCAGTCACCTCACCAATAGAACGAACAAATAAGTTTGTATGTTCTACAATCGGCATACGAATATGTCGATAACCACAGACCGCCATCCACTGTCGTACAGTTTGCTCAAAAAATTCCCAGATGTGCTCATCGTCAGGCAAGATATCGTTCATTCCACGAACGGCCTGAATATTTTTAGCCATTAGCTACTTTCTTTGAGTACTTTGTCTTCACATATTTATCAACTATCTCACGAAATTCACCAGCTATATTGTCACCTTTTAAAGTAACAGACTTCTGACCATCCACGTATACAGGAGCAACCGGCCTCTCTCCTGAACCTGGTAAGCTAATACCAATATTGGCATGCTTACTCTCACCAGGGCCATTAACCACACAACCCATCACTGCCAACGTCATATTCTCTACCCCATCATACTGGTCTCGCCACACCAACATCTGGTCACGTACATAACTCTGTATATTTTCTGCAAGTTCCTGAAAATATGTGCTAGTAGTTCTCCCACAACCAGGACATGCAGCTACTAGTGGAGCAAATGCACGTAACCCCATGGTCTGCAGAATCTCTTGTGCTACTACCACCTCACGGGCACGATCACCACCTGGCTCAGGCGTTAGTGATATGCGGATAGTGTCACCGATACCTTCTTGCAATAACACAGACAACGCTGCGGTTGACGCAACAATTCCTTTCGAGCCCATGCCTGCTTCGGTTAACCCAAGGTGCAACGCATAATTGCAGCATGCTGCTAAATCTCGATAAACTGCTATCAAATCCTGTACACCACTTACCTTACAAGACAAAATAATCTGATCACGGCGTAATCCTATTTCTTCTGCCTTAGCAGCACTTTCTAAAGCTGAGGTTATTAGGGCCTCACGCATAACATACCCAGCATCTTTTGGATTTGAAGACTCTGCATTTTTATCCATTATGCGAACCAACAACTCAGGATCCAAGCTTCCCCAGTTGACGCCAATTCGTACTGGTTTATTGTACTTACAGGCTGTTTCAATCATGGTAGCAAACTGCTCATCTCGTTTTTTACCATGACCTACATTCCCAGGGTTAATCCGATATTTAGCCAATGCCTGCGCACAATCTGGATATTCAGTCAAAAGTTTATGGCCATTAAAATGAAAATCACCTACTAACGGTACATGACAGTTTGTATCGTCAAGATGTGCTCGGATAGTTGACACAACTTTTGCTGCCTCAGCAGTATTGACTGTTATACGCACTAACTCTGAGCCCGCGCGCGCTAAATGAGCTACTTGTTGCACAGTTGCCGATACGTCTTCAGTATCAGTATTGGTCATAGACTGTACTACTACAGGCGCACCGCCTCCAATACAAACTTGTCCTATTTGAACACCGACACTACTGCGATTCTTTTTAATATTGCTGTGTGATGTAGTCATGATGATTACTAAAGTTTTATATACATAAAAATTCTATTCGAGTGATAATCGTGCCACTCCCCCATATTTACTAGTGTACGGTGTCAAGTCAACCGGCTTACTATTGTAAACTAGCCTTACATTTGCAGCATTTCCGATCGTTAAAGAAAATGGGCTCTTACCATATAACATTTTCTCAGTGTTTCCAGGACTAATCTGAGAAAAAATCCTCTTTCCTGTTGCGTCTTTAACTTCAACCCACGATTCTTCGTTAAAAACAAAATGGATAATACTTTCATCATTATTTATTGGCTTATGGGAAGTTATTGTTTGAGCAGTATTTTGTTGATTTGTAATATTATTTTCTTGAGATGCTACATCTTCATTTCCTGATAAATCAATCGCGTCTGAATTGTTCGAACTGATTGTAGGAGGTAATTGAAGTTTAGCGCTCTCATTACCCTGCTTGATCTCAGTTTTAGATTCTTTTGAAATCTCTGTCATATTTCCAGATTCTACATTTTCATCCAACTGAGAATCGTCTCCTCCACTACGATAAACTTCATAAATTAAAAACAGCGAAACCAAAACAGCTCCCCACAAAATAACTAAGCTACTTCGTGATTGTTTACGACTAGCCGTAAATGGTGTTCCCTCTACTGGATACGAAATAACATGAGAAGAAACAGGCGGAAAGGTTTGTTGCAGTAATTGCTGAAATTCTACAGTGTCTGTATGCACGAGTTTTGCATAGTTCCGGATAAAGCCATGCAAAAAAGTACGGCCTGAGAATTTACTGTAATCATCCTCTTCAATTGCTGTAACTTGGGATTCTGATAACCGTAATTGTCTCGCTACATCCTGAATACTCATATTACGATCTAACCTTGCTACTTTCAGTATTTGACCAATACTTTGTAACTTTTCTACTGCTTCAGTTTCGACCGTTCCATCATTGTTATCGGTAGCACTCATTACTCGAACTTACCGCTACTAAGGGCGATCGACTCGTCCGAATCTGGGAATCGTTTCTTCAACTGTGAAGCATAACTAGCTGCAGATTGGCGATTCCCAGCCTTACGTTCAATCTTTACACCCAACCACAAACTTTCTGCAGTAGGAGTGGAAGCATGCATAAAGCGCGCAAGGTTTAACTTGGCAGCATCAAGGTTTCCTCTTAAGAAATGCATCTTGGTCAACCCTATTAAAGCTGGGGGATATTTTGGTTTTAATACTAGTGCTTTTTGAAAATAACCTTCTGCACTCGTATAGTTACCACGACTTAGCTCGCAAGTTCCAGCATTCGTACTGGACATTTCTGGTGTTGCATAAAGAGAGTCTTTCAAGGCGGCCTTGAAATGTTTCATAGCTTTATCCATTTGTTCAGGTTTGCGCTGACACAAAAACCAGCCAAAATTATTATGAGTTTCAGAATCATTAGGTGCGATATTAAGTGCGCGTTCAAAATTTTGTTGGGCCAATTTGTCTTCGCGTAATTTCATATAAACTAAGCCAAGCACGTTATATGGGGGCGCATAATCAGAATTTGCACTAATAGCTTGGTTTGCTTCTTCTATTGCCACTTTATATTGGCCTCGGTTGTAATACTCACCAGCAAGAAGAGTATGGAGTTTGGCACTTTGTTTTTTTTCACTTTCAGTTTGTTCTTTACCAAGCCAAGTATGCTCTGACTTTAACTCTTCCTGAACCTCTTTTTCTTTAGGCGGAAACCAAGGCGCGAAGAAACTGGCACAACCGCCAATCGCTATAAAAAAAATAACTAAGAAACTTGTCAAGATCCATCTCATCTTGCTGCCCCCATATTTACGTGTTTTTTTCGATTAGTTTTATCCAATACACTTCCAGCAAGTTGGCCACAAGCAGCAGCGATGTCATCACCGCGAGTCTTGCGTACTGTTGTCACTAAATCAGCATACATCAATATATCTCGGAACCGATACGTCGCTTCATATGAAGAACGTTCATAACCAGAACCGGGAAACGGATTAAATGGAATTAAGTTAAATTTACAAGGAATTCCCTGTACTAAATTTACCAAAGTACGTGCGTGTGTGACACTGTCATTGATCCCGGCCAGCATGATATATTCAAACGTTATAAAATCTCTTGGTGCAAATTCAAGATAACGTTGGCATGCTGCGAGCAACTCCTTGATAGGGTACTTCTTGTTGATAGGTACCAATTCATCACGCAATTTATCGTTAGGCGCGTGAAGCGATACCGCTAGCGACACGGGACAACGATCACGCAGACGGTCAATAGCTGGAACCAACCCTGAAGTACTCACTGTTACACGTCTACGTGATAGCCCGTATGCGTTATCATCCAACATAAGATCCAGCGCTGTTACAACATTTTCGAAATTGGCAAGTGGCTCTCCCATACCCATCATTACCACATTACTGACATTATGTTTTCTTCCTGTAAGTTCAACTACTCTTGGCTCGTTAACATGTTTCGTTTTTGATGTATTCTCTTCCTTAGAATTTCTCAAAACTTTATTTGCCCACCATAGCTGCCCAATTATCTCTCCTGCTGTTAGGTTTCGATTGAAACCCTGCCTACCTGTGGAACAAAAGGTACATTCCAATGCACATCCTACTTGACTAGAAATACACAGCGTTCCACGATTAGGCTCGGGTATGAAAACTGTTTCGATTCCGTTACCAGGACCCACTGGTAATAACCACTTGCGAGTTCCGTCAGAAGAAACATACTCACCAGTAACCTGAGGTGGTTCAATGATAGCAATAGCATTTAGTTTTTCCCTTAATTCCTTAGTCAGATTACTCATACCAGCAAAACTATCTTCACCAGATTGATGTATCCAACGTAGCAATTGCTTCGCACGAAACGGCTTCTCACCGATATCTACACAGAATTCGGTAAGCTTCTTCGCATTAAAATCAAGCAAATTAACTGTCATTGAATTGAACTAATATTCAGCCACTATTAAGGAAAATTATTCATTTCTGGAAAAAAGTAGGCAATTAATCTGATGACAGAGTCCTCCAATTATATTTTTTTCTACCGTATCGGGTTTGATAATTGACAAAATTCTTTCAACAGCCATCAAATACTCCGCTAAATTAAGAGATTAAAAGTATATGTTAACAAAAAACTTACTCAAAAGTCGGAAAAACAAGAAGCTTTATAATCAACTATAAATAAAATCGATAAATTATAGAAAAACTAGTGATACAAAATAGCAGTCAAAAAACATTTATAGAAATACATCAATTACCACCTTCTACCTACCCGTCCCACATCATTGATTTATTTATTAGCTGGATAAGTACTTAATAATCTATGCTAACAATTAGGAATGAACAAACGAGCATTTCATTTCTAGAAAATGAGTATTCCGGATTGACAATAAAACAATGCACAAAAATATGATTTTATATTGAACCAAGAACGAAAACTGGAGGTATTGATTACACTCCAGGAATGACGTAGATTTATTTTTCATCATGCCTAAGAGCTACAAGTAAATCAAATTAATTCAATTTCATCATCTGTACACTGGCTGGCCATGTGCCACGTATAATAGCCTTTGCACCATCAAAGACAACATAGCTTTGACGACCATAATGTGGCAATGGTCGAGCTAGAGCTTTCAGTGAAGCTATATCTTTTGCAGATACAACTGCAAGCACACTATTCTTATTTCTAACTGTCCAAGCATATGCCGTACCATTACGTTTCATGATAGCTGGACGCACAGGTAGCTTATGCAAACTAAGCCACTTATCAATTTGTTCCTGTAATCCAATAACTAATATCGAGTTCGCTGTTAAGGGGTCATTTGCTGAAACTTTTTTTAGTGTACGATTCTGAAGCTTTCTGGCAAGTGCTTCAGCAACAGCATGCACCTCATCTAACTCAGGTAATAAAACAGTTACTGTAGCTTGATCCACCATAACCTGACGCAAAATTGGTGGAGCTTCATCAGGTGTCAACCTCCGAAACAACCGGAAATCTGGATCAAGAACGACTGCAAGAGGCTTAGTTTTTATTTCAAATGAAAAAGTCTGTTGATCACGATCCAGATCAAACACTCTGATTTCCTTACTATCTTTTGTATGTACTACAATTGGTACACGTATACTGTATGGGCCAGCTGTTTGCCCAAGTGTAATTATTACCTGGTAACCAGAATCTGTGTGTAAACGTACTGCTTTTGCAATACGTATATTGGGGGCCCCTGTGTAAGTTAGCCATTGTTTAAAAAAAGTTTGTAAGTCCTCTCCAGACTCAGCTTCAAACGCGCGCTGTAAATCTACCCACGATGCAACACGAAATCGCTGGTGATGCCAGAATGTCTTGAGCGCGCGGTTAAAACTCTCATGTCCTAGCAAATCACGTAGCATCAGAAATATCATCGCCACTTTATTGTAACCAACAATCTTTGAGGCGCCATGCGTACGTGTTGTGAATCTATCAACCGCAGAATCTTGCCCAGGTGACAGAGCAGCAAAATCTCGTAACCAACCTAATCTCATCTCTCGTGCAGTTTCAAGGCCTATACGCTCTTTATACGCGTAATCTGCCATGAAAGTTGTTAGCCCCTCGGACCAATTACCACCTGGGTAATATGGATAAACTCCATTTCCCCACCAGTTATGTAGTACTTCGTGCCCAAGAGATGTATTTCGTATAAATGGTAACCGCAATACGTCAATACCTAAATAAGTAAGCGTAGGCATCCCAAAACCTGTAGGTGTCGGACTTGATACGATACTAAACTCGGTAAATGGATATTCTCCGATCCTCGATTCGTAAAGATCAATGTAATCCTTTACTGTGTCAAGGTACCCGCGTGCAAGCTCTTTGATTTGTGGGTGAAAATATGTCCGTAGCTGGATTCGTTTGCCGCCTGTACTCTTTATCACATCTGTTGTAATAATGTAGGGCCCACCCATGAAATCAATACCCTCAGATGGGAAAGGAAATTCAAAACGCGCTTGATAACCCTTCTCGGCTGTATCGGATTCTTCGATGATCCGGCCAGCAACAAGACCACGTTGCCCAGGCGGCATTTCTAGGCTTACGCGGTAACTTGCATGCTCCCCTGCAATACGCGGATACCAACCACTTGAATCAGGCAGAAAAGTACCTAAACTTCCACTTACTGGATCAACTTTTCCAAGTGTTTCCTGGTGATTGAGTGACGTATTAAGAGATGCAAGTTTTCCATGCCAATGAATTTCAATATATCGCTGAATATTTCTCTGGCTATTTGAAATTTTCCAGGTATGCATCATCCCATGGGGTTCACTCGAAGGTTTAAGCATCTTTCCATCAATGGAGGCGTGCGTAACCTTAAAACGTTGCCCCAACAACAGTGTTAATTCGTTTGAAGACTTTGTGGTAATTACACTACGCCCCTTAATAGTTTGTGCTACAGGATCAATATAGACAGTAATATCATATTTAACTAATAAAGGGTCTTGTACTAATCGAGGTGCCGCAAAAACGAACGACATAGTCAAACTAGATAAAATAACTCCTACAATAATAGTAAACAATACAAACAAGATGTACTGAATGAAATAAAACCTTACTAGTGCCAAAATTGTCATCACCTTACCGCAGAAAATTTGGCAATAATCTCAATTGTCTTACTACCTCGTTTTACTTTTATCGGCAGCCAAGTTCCAGGTGCCTGCCTCTGAACTGCCCTGATAACATCATTGGTTTGTTTCACCTTCAAGCCTGCAATCTCTATGATAATGTCCTTATCTTTGATACCAGCAACTTCTGCTACACTACTTTTTTCGACCTGAACAACAAGGGCCCCACTTTGTACAATCTCAAAACGGATTCCAAGTCGCTGACGTGACTGCACATGCGGAGCAACATAGGAAGTTACACCAAATACCGCGTCTGCTAATCCAGTGACTAAATTTTCGCATGCCTTGTTACTGTCCCAAGGTAATAACATAGCAACATCTTCAACACCCAAGTCTTTCAGTTGATGAGGCACACCATAACCAAATTTTATGTGCCCTGCTCCCATGATACCAACTACTAGTGGCCGCCCTGGTCGGACCATTGTTGAATGTAGTGCTTGTGCCATCGCTCTATCCCATAACTGCTGGCCTCGAACAAAACGCTGAAAATCTAAATTGTCACGATGTATCTCATCCTTATTCTTGCCATTACGTTTATGCTTCTTGTAAATTGGCATCAAGTAATTAAGATATGCATTGCTTGGTGGGGCAGGACGTGTCATGCCTTTAAGTTTATCTGCTGCTACACCATCATAACCCTTTAAAGAAATTTCTCGTCTCAAATGTGCATCAATATTGAGCGCCACCATGGGAATACGATTCATCCTCGCAAAGTGAAAAAAAGGTAAATAAGCATTTGCGTCAGTATTCCAGCTATGATTCCAATCCGAGGCGCTAAGAAATTCTGCTTCAGAAAGTTCGCCAGCTACCCACTGATCAAGTACCTTCTGTACTCGACGTGGAAACATTTCAAATCCAATTGCCAAATTAGGGTGTACCGTATGCAGAGACACCAACATTTGTAGTTGCCAACGATGGTGCTCTAGGTTAGCGTGCGCCTCTCCTAGTAATACAACCGACTGATTTGCTGCATGTGAAATTACCTCATTATCATTTATTCTCCGAACTCCAGGAACAATCCAGCTACCTACTGGCACACATTCTGATTCCTTTTTATTGTCAGAGTTTATTTCTGCAAATGCTTTATCTAGATTTACAGAAAGCACTAAAAGAAAGAAACTAAAAATTCCAATACGCATGATAAATTTAGAAACTATCATTTAGAACATCTCCATATCACCGTATTTCTAATTAATATAACTAGCATAACTCAGTCCACCCATTTTCTAGCGTTCCTGAACATCCGCATCCATGCCCCATCTTCATTCCAATTATTTGGATACCAAGAATGTTGAACAGCACGAAACACACGCTCTGGATGTGGCATAAGTATGCTAAAACGCCCATCAGGAGTCGTCATGCCAGCAATGCCATGGGGTGAACCGTTTGGATTAAGAGGGTAAATCTCGGTAGGTTGACCTTTCTTATCCACGAAACGCATCGTTACAAGTGATGGAACAGTTAAATTATTTTTTTCATTAGAAAATTCTGCATATCCCTCACCATGTGAAACAACAATGGGCATGAGACTTCCAGCCATTCCATCAAAAAATAATGATGGGCTTTTCTGAACCTCCACCATAACAAATCGTGCTTCAAATTGCTCCGATTTATTACGAATAAAACGTGGCCAGTGTTCGGCTCCAGGAATGATTTCGTGCAAATTACTTAACATTTGACAGCCGTTACATACACCCAATGCGAAAGTATCAGTACGTCTAAAGAAAGCCTCAAACTCATTGCAAGTATAGTGATTGAACAAAATAGATTTCGCCCAACCTTCTCCTGCTCCTAATACATCTCCATAAGAAAATCCACCACACACTGCAAGGCCTTGGTAATCTTTTAGTAGAACACGTCTTGAAATGATATCGCTCATATGTACATCTGTTGCAGTAAATCCTGCTCGATCAAAAGCAGCCGCCATTTCCATGTGACCATTTACACCTTGCTCACGAAGAATGGCGATTCTCGGTCTGATACCACTCTGAATATAAGGCGCAGAAATATCATTATCTAAATCAAAGCTGAGTCTCGTAAACAAGCCGGGGTCTAAATTATCGAGCTTTAGATCATATTCCTGCTGTGCGCACACTGGGTTATCACGTAATTTCTGCATTTCAAAAGTCGTTTCTGACCATACGCGATGTAAGTCTGTACGTTTCTCAGAAAATACCAGTTTGTTATTACGCAAAAAACGAACTTCATCCTCGTTGTTGAGGCTACCAATTACAAAACATATATCACGCAAACCTTCTTCAGAAGCTTTTTTCATAAAATTGTGATGATCTTTAGTCTTTATCTGGACTATTGCCCCAAGTTCCTCATTAAATAAAACCGATATGATACGTTCTAGGTATCTTCCATTAAGTGCTTCTTGCCTCAATTCATACCCATCCACATCGTTTGTAAGCTTATCAAAACATAGTTGGTCTAGATTTATCGTTACACCTACATGTCCCGCAAACACCATTTCACAAAGAGTTACAAATAAACCACCGTCAGAACGATCATGATATGCAAGTACTTTATTTTCTTGATTTAAATACTGTATGGTATTAAAGAATCCTTTAAGTTTCTGTACGCCATCTAGGCCAACAACATCGGGCGCTGTATCGCCTACTTGTTTAAAAACTTGTGCCAGTGCTGAACCACCAAGGCGATTCCTACCCTCACCAAGATCAATTAAAATCAATTCTGTCTCACCATGGTCAATTCTTAATTGTGGTGTAAGTGTTCTACGAACATCTTTTACCCTTGCAAAAGCAGAGATGATCAAGGACATTGGTGAAGTAACTTCTTTTTCTGTTACTTGATCACTACTAGTAGACTTAGCTTCCCATGTAGTTTTCATTGACATTGAGTCTTTGCCTACTGGAATACTTATCCCTAGTTGCGGGCACAATTCCATGCCTACAGCATATACCGCATCAAACAGACCCGCATCCTCACCAGAATGTCCAATAGCAGACATCCAATTGGCAGAAAGCTTGATTTCCCCAATATGGCCAATCAATGTGCCAGCAATGTTAGTAATAGCCTCGCCTACCGACATACGTGCAGCGGCAGCAGGATTAAGTAAGGCCAGTGGCGCTCTCTCGCCTACTGAAAATGCCTCGCCTTGATAAGTTTGATAACCCATCAATGTAACTGCTGCGTCTGCTACTGGTACCTGCCATGGACCAACCATCTGATCCCGTGCTGTCATTCCTCCAACGCTACGATCGCCTATACTGATAAGAAATGTTTTGTCTGCGACCGTAGGTAAACGCAAAACTCTATAAGCAGACTCCTTTAAATCTAAATCCACAGTATTGAGTGGTGTTAGTGTTTTTTTACCGTGTACAACATTGCGAATCATCTTCGGCGCATTTCCTAGTAATACAGAAATCTCCATATCAACCGGAAGATTGTTAAAAACTGGATCAGTTACTGTAATCTGTTCTTGTTCTATAGCTTTACCGACCACTGAAAATGGGCAACGCTCACGTTCACAAATTGTTCTGAATCTCTCCAGAGATTCTGGCATGATTGCAAGTACGTAACGTTCTTGCGCTTCATTACTCCAAATTTGCATTGGTGACATGCCAAATTCTTCTGAAGGAATGTCACGTAAATTAATTTGTCCCCCACGTCGTGAGCCATGTAACAATTCTGGCAAAGCATTAGACAAACCACCTGCGCCAACATCGTGAATCGAAAGAATTAGATTCGACCCACCATTTCTTTCCATCTGCCAACATCGGTCAATCACCTCCTGAGCACGCCGCTCCATTTCTGCATTACCTCGCTGCACCGAGTTGAAGTCCAGACTTTCTTCATTTACTCCAGTTCCCATACTAGAAGCTGCACCACCACCAAGCCCAATTAGCATTCCGGGGCCGCCTAGTTGAATTAATAGCGCACCTGATGGAAATTTTTCTTTAAATGAGTCAATTTTAGAAATATGGCCTATGCCTCCCGCTAGCATAATAGGTTTGTGATAACCACGCATTTCCCCATCAAATTCTTCCTCAAAAGTACGAAAATATCCGGTCAGATTAGGGCGACCAAATTCATTGTTATATGTCGCCCCACCAATAGGACCTTCCAACATAATTTGTAAGGCTGACGAAATCCGTGAAGGCCTTCCATATGAATGATCTTCCTCAGACTCCTTATAGACTTCCCAGGGCTGAATAAACCTAGGAATATTCAAATTTGAAACTGAAAACCCAGTGATTCCTGCTCTGGGTTTAGCGCCACGACCAGTTGCTCCTTCATCCCGAATTTCTCCTCCTACGCCAGTGGCAGCACCTGGATAGGGAGATATTGCTGTTGGATGATTATGTGTTTCCACCTTCATCAGGATATAGGTTTCCTCTTCAGCATAACTGTAAGTATGGTCCTTACCAGGATAAAAACGAGCGACTTTAGCTCCTTCGATGATAGATGAATTATCTGCATAAGCCACCACGGTACCCTGCGGATGTAGGTTATGAGTATTACGTATCATTGAAAATAGTGATCTTTCTTTGGGTTTATCATCTATCACCCAGTCAGTATTGAAGATTTTGTGGCGGCAATGCTCTGAATTAGCTTGGGCAAACATCATTAATTCAACATTTGTTGGATTACGCCCAATACAGGAGAAATAAGCCGCAAGATATTCAATTTCATCAAAAGATAACGCCAGACCCATTTCACTATTAGCCTGTTGCAACGTATTGATTGCATTCTTACTTATATCAATTATATTAAGTGGCGCAGGCTTAGTATGCTGAAACAAACCTTCCGCATCATTAAACGAATTGAACACTGTTTCAGTCATACGGTCATGGAATAATGAATGAAGTCCGTTTTTCTCCTCAGTTGAAAGCACATTCCTTGACTGTATATAAAACGCTATACCGCGCTCTAACCGTTCAATTGCCTCTAATCCACAGTGATGGGCAATATCAGTTGCTTTTGATGACCAAGTTGAAATAGTCCCAAGACGCGGCAACACTAGGAATAATTCACCAGAGAGTTCATTATCCTTGTGTGCCACACCGTAAGTTAGCAATTTTTCAAGAACAATGATTTCATCTTCCCTTAAACTGCGTACTTCTGAGCAAAAATGCCAATACTCAGCGTAAATGTGGGAAACTTGTGAGGTAAATGATTTTACTGCACCCATTAATTTTTCCAGACGGAAAGAAGAAAGGGCGCTACCGCCACGGAATCGAAGCATTAGGTGAAATGTGGCATTGAATTAAAAAGTATAATTTTACACGAGATGGGACACTGCCTACAGTCCTAAAAATAATTGCTTGAATAAATTATGATATGAAAAATAAAACACCCGTCTATCTCACCACTGAGATCCGCAAGATCGAACAGCTTGCTGCTGCCTTACCAAATGCTTCTAATTTGATGGAAAAAGCTGGTTTAGCTGCGGCAAAAATAGCGGTAGAGAAACTTCTGACTAACGAAAGAAATAAAGTATTAGTACTGGCCGGTCCTGGTAACAATGGAGGAGATGCCTTTGTTGTTGCTCGTTATCTACATGAAAGATGGTTCAAAGTCACACTAATATTTACAGGAACACGTAACAAATTATCTAATGATGCAAGATGCTCTTTGGATGCTTGGCTTGCTGTAGGCGGTGAGATACTTTCTGAAATTCCAACCAAAAAAAATTGGAATGTGGTGATAGATGGGTTATTTGGTATCGGCCTTGAACGAAACCTTGAAGGTAAATACTACGACCTAGTCAATGTTATCAATCGTATGAAATTGCCTGTGCTTGCTCTCGATATTCCAAGTGGCTTGGACAGCGATAATGGTCGTGTACTCGGTGTAGCAATACACGCCACTGTAACCGTTACATTTATTGGCCTAAAGCCTGGTCTTTTAACTCATTATGGTACTGAGTATTGCGGGAAAATTATATTACGTAGTCTTGATGTCAATGCACCTATTTTGGTAAAACCCAATTCATGGATTTTGGATCAAATTTTTGCACAAAAACTATTGCCACCACCTCGTCCTGCAAATAACCATAAAGGTATGTTTGGTAGTGTGGGTATTATAGGGGGTGCAGCAGGAATGACCGGGGCTGCATTCCTTGCAGGAACAGCGGCGTTAAAATTAGGATCAGGACGCGTATATCTTGGTTTTGTTGATGAAGAGAATGCGCCTAGTGTCAATCCTATACGACCCGAACTTATGCTGCGTCCTGCCTTTGAATTGTTCAAGATGGATCATCTGAACTGTCTGGTTATTGGTCCAGGATTGGGAATGAGTACCAACGCCTATTTCTGGCTTGATTGCGCGCTTAAATCAACACAGCCCTTAGTACTTGATGCTGATGCATTGAACCTTATTTCGATATACCCCAAGCTTGCTAGTACATTGAGTGCCCGAAAGGTAGATACCATAATTACTCCCCATGCTGCAGAAGCAGCACGAATGCAAAAAATCGATACTGTAACAGTTCAAAATAACCGTATGGCAACGGTAAAGAAACTAGTAGAACATTTTAAATGTTATGCGGTACTGAAAGGTGCAGGCAGCATTTGTATACTGCCTGATGGAAAGCGTTACATAAACGCTAGCGGCAATCCGGGCCTCGGTAGTGCCGGAACAGGTGATGTATTATCTGGTATTATTGGTGCGTTACTAGCACAGGGATTGAGTACAAAAAACGCACTGTTACTTGCAGTTTACTTACATGGTGCAGCAGCGGATGAGCTGTTAGATCAGCTTGGTGGCCCAATAGGAATGACGGCGTCAGAGGTCACCGATTCCGCCCGCAGTTTATTAAATCAATGGATTTACAACTCTTAAATCTAGGATCAACACAGAACGATAATCATGCCCAGAATCAATAGCTTCCCGCCAATCGAAGATTCAACAGCGAAAGTACTTATCCTAGGAAGCATACCAAGTAAAGCATCTTTGATAGCTGGTCAATACTACGCGCATCGCCGTAATTCATTCTGGTCAATCATGGGCGATCTAATATCTGCTCCCCCAACCCTGCCTTATGCATCGAGAGTACAAATACTAAAATACAATGGTATAGCTCTTTGGGATGTACTCGCCTCTTGCTCTCGTGAAAGTAGCCTAGATTCAGATATAGACAAAACTTCAGCTTCGCCTAACGATATTGGGTTATTTCTTTCCACTCATCGAAATATTAGAAATATTTTTTTTAACGGTACAATGGCTGAAAAGTTTTTTTATACGTTTGTACAACACAAGCTCGAACCCAAATTGCTACAATATAAACGCCTTCCCTCGACGAGCCCTGCAAATGCATCCCTGTCTTATTATCAAAAATTGGAAGCATGGAAGATGATTATAAAAATAGCAGTTTAATATGTTTGTAAAATGATCCCGTAAAGATAACTCACACAATTCAATCTAAAAACTTTATCCATAAATTTAGAGTTATTTTCTGAAGTGAATAACCGTTCTAATAGACTCTCCTGAATGCATCAGGTCAAATGCTTTGTTTATATCATCTAACCCCATATTGTGAGTAATAAAGGTATCTAGTTTGTATTCCCCATCTAGATAACGCTTTACATAACCAGGAAGCTCAGTACGGCCTTTCACTCCACCAAAAGCTGTACCTCGCCAGACACGTCCTGTTACAAGTTGAAATGGGCGGGTACAAATTTCCTCGCCAGCTCCAGCAACACCAATGATTACTGATTCTCCCCAACCTTTATGGCAGCATTCCAGTGCTGAACGCATCACTTTGACGTTTCCAATACATTCAAAGGAAAAATCCACACCACCGTTAGTCATTTCTACAATTACATCCTGGATTTGCGTATTGTAATCTCTAGGATTTACTACATCGGTTGCGCCAAGTTGGCGTGCAATTCCAAATTTAACAGGATTGATATCAACTGCGATGATGCGTCTAGCTTTGGCTTGAGCCGCACCTAGTATTACTGCTAAACCAATACCGCCAAGTCCGAAAACTGCTACTGTATCACCTGCTTTCACCTTTGCTGTATTTATAACTGCCCCTATACCTGTCGTAATGCCACAACCAAACAAACAAACCTCTTCTAAAGGAGCTTGCTTGCTGATTTTTGCTAAAGAAATTTCAGGTACCACAGTATATTCTGAAAAAGTTGATGTACCCATATAGTGATAAATAGGTTCTCCGTCCTTAAAAAAACGAGTTGTTCCATCGGGCATAAACCCTTGCCCTTGTGTTGATCTAATTGCCTGACATAAGTTAGTTTTTCCTGATTTACAGAAATCACATTCACCACATTCTGGCGTATATAGTGGTATCACATGATCTCCGGTTGCAACACTGGTGACCCCTTCACCTAAAGCCTCAACAACTCCGCCACCTTCATGACCAAGGATAGTAGGAAATTTTCCTTCTGGATCGCTTCCAGAAAGGGTATATGCGTCAGTATGACATACACCTGTAGCTACGATCCGAACCAATACTTCTCCTTTCTGCGGCTCCATTAGGTCAACCGTTTCAATACTCAAAGGCTGGCTTGGAGCCCAGGCAACTGCCGCCCGTGTTTTAATTATTCCCATGTAACCCCTCTTAGCTCTGCTGAGTCTACATTACTGCCAACACGATACTTTCTTGTTTTTGTTCTCTCTTACTTTTAATTTATTAATAAATGATAGATACTCAAAAAAACTATTGTCCTCATGAAATTATGAGTTTAATCAATAAATATCTCATACAACATTATTTGCCTCTCTCTGATTTGATAATAGACTAATAAATTTTAAAGAAAAATAAAACTATATCTACTATAATCAACAATTGCATGTAAATAAGGAAATCAAATGCTCTGGGTAAAAGCATTTCACATCATATTCATGGTCACCTGGTTTGCTGGACTCTTTTATTTGCCAAGATTATTCGTCTATCATGCCATGAGTGATGATTCCCCTAGCATTGATCGTTTCAAGGTGATGGAACGCAAACTTTTTTATGGGATTATGACACCTGGAGCAATATTAACCATTGTATTTGGTTTGTGGCTCTGGCTAGGTTTTGGTATATCTGGAGGCTGGCTTCACACTAAACTTTTACTAGTTGTTTTGCTGATCGTCTACCATCTCTATTGCGGCAAATTACTTTCTAACTTCAGACAAGACCGAAATCAACACGGTCATGTTTTCTATCGCTGGTTTAATGAAATTCCAGTAGTACTTCTCATTGCAATAGTAATTTTGGTAGTAGTTAAACCTTAGAAAAATATTTCTGACTTACTCCTCCATAAACGTCTCACCAGGAAACAATACCTCAGTAAAACCAAACTTACTAAGATTGGTAATTCTCATAGGGTAAAGTATTCCTTGCAAGTGGTCACATTCGTGTTGTACCACACGAGAATGGAACCCATCTACGCTTCTATCTATAAGTTCTCCAAATTGATTGAACCCTTGGTAACACACTTTAGTAAATCGTGGCACCATGCCACGCATGCCAGGAACACTCAAACAACCTTCCCAATCTTCTTTTATACTTTGTGTAAGTGGTTTAAGAATTGGATTTACCAACACAGTGTAAGGTACCTCTTCAGCATCAGGATAGCGTGGATTCTTCTTCACACCAAATATAACCACTTGTAGACCTACACCAATTTGTGGTGCAGCTAATCCTGCACCATTCTTAGCCTCCATTGTGTCACGCATGTCCTGAATTAGGGATTTGAATTCAGGCGTATCAAATTTCTCTACTTTCTCTGCCACTTGTAACAAGCGCGGGTCGCCCATTTTTAAAACAGATTTAATGGTCATCGAGTTCTACCACACCTTCTAGAATTGTCCTTACACCAACCATAGCTTTCTCCAATACATCATGTACATCTTCAAGCCGAACAGCATTTGTATTCGTGCCACGCCCAGCAGCATAGTTAGCTACTACTGCGATAGTCGCATAATGTAAACCTAATTCTTTTGCAAGTGCTGACTCCGGCATACCAGTCATGCCAACCATATCGGCGCCTTCACGTTCTAACATATTAATTTCAGCAGCAGTCTCTAGGCGTGGTCCTTGTGTCGCTGCATAAACTCCTCCGTCAATTATTTTTTGATTCTCTAGTTTTGCTGCCTTCAGAATATACCCACGTGTTATCTCACTATAGGGTTTCGTAAAATCTATGTGTGTAACAGGTTTGTCAGTATTATCAGAATAAGTAAATTCTCTACCGTAGGTATGATCGACAATTTGATCTGGAATTACAATTTTGCCAGGCGTTAAATCAGCGCGTATTCCACCTACTGATGCTACAGATACTACACGTGTAGGGTTCAATGAATGTATCGCCCAAAGATTGGCACGATAATTCACTAAATGTGGTGGAATGGTATTTCCATAACCATGACGCGCCAGAAAAACTATATCCAGTTTTTTAATTCTGCCAAAAGTCAGAGGACTAGACGGCTCACCATATGGCGTTCTCACTATTTCTCGATGAGATATCTCTAGACAAGAAAGTTGAGTCATTCCTGTACCACCAATAATTGCAAACATTTTTCTGATTATCCGGGCAAAGGGTTAAAAAATTTTAGATTCCGTCTTTAACTGCATAAATTGCAGGTAAATTTCTCCATGAACCATATATATCCATACCGAAACCAAAAACAAATCGATCAGGTAAGGTAACGCCAACAAAATCTGCGTGTATAGGTTTAGATTTACGAATCTTCTTATCGGCAAATACAGCACTATAGAACGCTTTCGCCCCATTACTCATAATACGTTCACGAATCGATGCCATGGTAACCCCTTCATCAAGAATATCATCCAGCACCAAAACTACTCGACCCTTTACATTTGCGTGAGGTACTACCTTCCATTCTATCTTGTCACCTTGGGTTGTATTATTGTAGCGAGAGACATGTAAATAATCGAAATTCAGTGGAAACTCCAACAATGGTAATAGTTGCCCGGTAAAAACTACAGCCCCTCCCATTACACTCAGCACCAATGGATATTTATTTGAAAGCGTTATTGTAATTTCTGCGGCCATTCGATTAACGGTTTCTAACACAACAGTAGCTGAATAAATTTGCTCTGCGGTATTAAGTATTTGATGCGCTTCTTTAGATGAAAGCATATAAATATAATGTGTTTTGATAAACTAAAGACAACATATCCTATTAATTTTCCAATAATTCCAATAACTTCTCCTCATCTAAAGTAACTACTCCTAATTCAACTGCTTTGTCATACTTACTGCCCGCAATAGCACCAACTACCACATAATTTGTTTTTTTTGAAACACTGCTAGTCACTTTTCCTCCTAGACTTTCAATTCTTTCCTTGGCATCTTCTCTGGACATATTTGGAAGAGCTCCTGTCAAAACAAATGTTTTTCCACTAATTTTACTTGCATTGTTTCCATCTTGCATTTTGCGTATATCTATTTCTTCTTTCAACTCTATATTAACTGGGTCAGAGAAGAGTTTATTTATAACTTCAATATTGTGTTTCTCTGAAAAAAAATCTGCAATACTTTGAGCTACTACGAGACCAACATCTGGTATTCCTTGCAAGATTTCTACATTTGCTTCTTTTAATTTATTAAAATCTCCAAAATATCGAGCTAATTCTCTAGCAGTCGTAACACCCACATTACGGATTCCAAGTGCATAAATAAACCGTGAGAGGGCTGTGCTTTTACTTTTATTGATAGCCGCTAACAAATTACTAGCTGATTTTTTAGCCATACGAGACAAACTAGTAAGTTTTTCCTCATTTAGCTTAATATAAAGATCTGCAGGTGTACTGATGTAATCGCTATCCACCAATTGACTTACAAGTTTATCCCCTAACCCCTCAATATCCATACCACGACGCGATGCAAAGTGCATAATCGACTGCTTTCGTTGTGCTGGACAAAATAATCCTGCTGTACAACGTGTCACTGCTTCATCTGACATACGTATTACTTTAGCACCGCACACTGGACACTGGTTAGGCATTATAAATCGATTAGCATTACGTGGACGACGCTCAATTACCACGCCTACTACCTCAGGAATTACATCGCCGGCTCTTCGTACAATAACACTATCTCCAACCATTACATCCTTTCGATTAATTTCATCCTCATTGTGCAACGTGGCATGGGCCACAGTAGCACCGCCAACAAATACCGGCCTTAGTCTGGCAACTGGTGTTAAAACTCCAGTTCTACCTACCTGCACATCAATGCCCAACAGTTCAGTCATTACTTCTTGAGCTGGAAATTTGTGCGCTACAGCAAAACGAGGTGCACGAGAAATAAAACCCATCTCCTTCTGTTGAGCTAGGCTATTAACTTTATAAACTACTCCATCTATGTCATAGGGCAGATATTCACGAAGTTCTTTTACTTTTTTATAATACGATAATAATGCTGCTGAACCGCGCACAACATCACATTCTTTCGCTATGGGAAAACCTTGAGAAGCTATATATTTCATCACATTGCTATGTGTATCACGTGGTATTTCCCCTCCCTCAAATTCTCCAATGCCATAGGCAAAAAAAGCAAGTCTACGAGTGGCAGTTATACGAGGATCGAGCTGACGTAAAGAGCCAGCAGCAGCATTGCGAGGATTCATAAACTCTTTCTCATTCTTTTCGCGCTGTTGCCAGTTAAGTTTTTCGAAATCTTCCTTCAACATTAAAACTTCACCACGTATTTCAAGTAAAGAAGGTGTACGATTTTTATCGTCCGTTCGTAAATGTAAAGGAATTGATTTTACTGTACGTAAGTTCAAGGTAACATCTTCACCTATGTAACCATCACCTCGGGTAGCGCCTGTCACGAATGAACCATTCTCGAAAAGAAGACTTACCGCTAGGCCATCAAACTTTGGCTCCACCGCATATTCAACTTCATTAGTTCCCAATTTTTCGCCTACACGCCGGTCAAATGCTTCTACTGATGATGTATCAAACTCATTGCTAAGAGAAAGCATAGGTGATCGGTGAGTTATCTGGGAAAATTTTTCAAGAGGTGTAGCACCTACACGCTGTGTAGGGGAATCAGATGTAATAAGTTGTGGATAGCTTTGTTCAAGTTTTTGTAACTCCAGAAAAAGTTTATCATACTCAGAATCTGGAATACTTGGCTCATCCAACACTGAATAGTTATAATTATGCCGATCAATTGCCTCACGCAGTTTGTCTACTTGCTGCGATATGTGCTTTGGAATTCTCATTCACACAAATAACCTCAGTGCAATCTCGCCACCAGCAGGAATATCACGCGATTCCATTATTGCTTGAATGCCGCTCAATTTCTGCTTTATTTTGTCAATTCCACTATCACTTAAAGGAACCCGATTATCATCTACCATAATACCGCCCAAAGTGGTTGCAAAAATTCTGGAAAGATGAGTCATTTGATCAAATACTCTTTCACCATTTGTAATTCTGGGCACATCAAGTAAAAACGTAATGCCATTAGTAGTAAGTGTACGAATACTATCAGGTAGAAAAGGTGTTGATTCATAGTTGTTGAGAGTAAACTTAACTGCGTCATTTGCCTCACGAAAGCTAAACACACCTTTACCTTCAAGTTTGAATCCAGATGCTTCTGCTAATGCGCGAATTTTAGTTCCAGTAAACGCGCCACCATCCTTGCTGATAATATTAATACCAATCATTACATCTACTTCTGCACAAAACTGGTCGAGTAATATTGCCTGTGAATGCGCTTCTTGAACATCAGGAGTATCGACAGCTGCATTTACACCTTCTGCAAAATTTCCTACCATATCGCGGAATTCGGATAGACTGACCTCACTAACCGGACCAGAACGATCGGCAAGCTGCAAACAGGCTTTTAGATTCATAAAATCACTTTTAGAATCAGCTTCTACAGTAATTTCTTCCCAGAACGCACCCACATCTCTTTGCCCAAACCATCGTACCGGTTTTCCAAAATCAACTTTTCTCTGCAAAATTTCTTTCAGATCAGAAATGGTAATCGGAGTCTTCGATTGAATACTCACTACATAATCTACAACTCCATTACTATATACTTCTACTGGCTTAATTGATTCGGTACTCGTTACTAGAGACCCTACATCTGACGTCCCTGTCCCAGTTGGCTCTAATGATTCTACATTTTGTTCTTCTTGAAAGTCCTTTGGTATCTCCTTGCTAAATTGCGGTTCAATTCTAGCTTCTTTGGAAGGATCCTCATCCGCCTCAAGTAAAACATCTTCATACTTATGTTTAAATGCATCTTCTGTACCACGCTGATAACGACGCTGCTGCATCCAATTGAAGAAAACAACTCCCCCAATTATCACTATACCGATAACAATTAAGCTGATTTGTAAGTCACTCATGTTTATTCAATATATGCATTATCCCGCCTCTGCTACTTCACTAAGTTTGACGGCTTCATCGACATCCACAGCAACCACCCGCGAAACACCTTGTTCCTGCATTGTGACACCTATCAATTGTTTTGCCATTTCCATAGTAATTTTATTGTGGCTAACAAATACAAACTGAGTCTGGTTCGACATTTTCCTTAGTAAATCGCAGAAACGCTCAGTATTACTATCATCCAATGGAGCATCCACCTCATCCAACAAACAAAATGGAGCAGGGTTAAGTTTAAATAACGAAAATACTAATGCTAGAGCAGTAAGCGCTTTCTCTCCCCCCGATAACAAATGTATTGAGCTATTCTTTTTACCAGGTGGCTGAGCAAAAATCTGCACACCGGAATCAAGAATTTCTTCTCCACTTAATACCAATTTTGCTTTTCCGCCACCAAATATGGCAGGAAACATCTCATCTAAATGATCATTTACCTTGTCGAAAGTTTCCAGCAAGCGCTCACGTGTTTCTCGATCAATTCGTCTAATGGCACCTTCTAAAGTTTCAACTGCTTCCTTCAAATCCTTGGACTGTGAGTCAAGATATGCCTTGCGTTCTTGAGATGCATTTAGTTCCTCTAAAGCTGCAAGGTTAACAGCACCTAAAGTATCAATTTCGGTATTAAGTTGATTAATATCAGCCTGTAATCTAGAAGGTCGTTTCTTTCCTATAATCTTAAGTAGCTCCTCCTCGTTCGCTCCAGCTTCCTTTAATTGCTCATCAAACTGATTCTCAGTTATGTGTGCTTCTTGCTCTTTAAGGCGTGCCTGGCTGATAGATTCTCGCAAAGGATGTAACTTTTGTTCAAAGGTAATACGCTCCTGTTCTATTTCCTGTAATTTGTTGGCCGCCTCTTCCAAGGTATTACGTGCAGTTGTCAAAACTTGTTCGCGTTGTTCACGTTGCGCTAACCACTCCTGTAGCTGGTTGTTTAATTTAGCCTCATCAAGACTATCTTGCTCTAGCTGTAATTGCTCTAAGTTAGCTTTGTGAGTAGCAACAGCCTCATTAAGACTGACAATAACACTCTCCACTTCAACAATCTTATTCTGACAAGTCTTCTCATAGAATGCGGCCTCTTGCATTTCCCTCACAGAATTTTGGACAAGTTGCCTCTGAATATTAAGAGCCTGCTCTGCTGTCTCCTTTGCTTGACTTTCCTGTTTAATTTCCCCTTGTAAAGCTTGAATTTGGTCTTGATATTCAATCGATTTTGTTTCAGCATTTTGTTTCTGGGAAACTTCTACTTCTATCTGCTGCCTGATCTCCTTCAACTCAATAGAAATCTGACTACTACGCTGGCTGAACTGCTCAGCTAATTGGGTTTGCTTCAAGATCCGCAGTTGTAGATCATGATATTGTTGCTGGAGTTTCTCGCTATCAAGACGTAAGCATGAAACTAACTCGCCCAACTTATTCCAATCTTCTTCGGCAATAACCAGTGCGGATTTCTTCTTAGTAAGGCTAGCTTTCAACGTTTCTACTTCACTCTTGATTTGGTCTATTTCTCGCTGACGTTCTAACACCCCATGCAATTGTGAGTCAGGCGCATAATACGTAAGACTATGACAAGTAAAAAAATGGCCCTCACATGTCACTAAAATCTCACCAGGAGATAACTTCTTTCGCTGTAATAACCCCTCTTGCAAGCTTTCAACTACAAAAACTCCATTCAGCCACTCCCCTAACACAAATTTTATTCCTGCATTGTCACAAGTAAGATAAGATTCCAGTGACTTCCATCCCTCCTTATCATGTAATCTCTCTTTATTGGCCGTTTTAATAGGTAAAACCGTTGTCTCAAACAGCGTCCATTTCCCTGGAGGGGAATCACCTACCCAATCCTGTGTAGCTTCAAGCCGCTCAAGTGACGAACTGTTAAGTCGCTCACGCAATATTGATTCCAACGCACCTTCCCAGCCTTTTTCAATCTGGATACCCTGCCATAAACGGGGCAAAACATCGAGTTGATGCCTCGTAAGCCACTCGCTCAATCCCTCATTATCCTCTAGATGGTTCTGAAGGCGCTCCAAGGCAGATGACCGAGCCTCCGTTTGAGCAATTTGCTGCTCTAGCACCTGAGATTCACGTGTAATTTCCTGTTTGACTTGATCCAAATTGGGCAACTGATCTTCTGCTTGTACAAGTGATTCTTGTTTTAGTTTTAATTCCACCTCAGCATTCTCAACTTTCTCTTGTAATCGTAACAAACCTTCATCATCAGGTTGCGGCAAAGCTTCTTGCTCTTCAATTAGCCTCTTACTACGTGATTCCAGTTGCTGTAATCCCTTCTCCGCATGAATGCAGTGACTTTCTTCTAACTGCTTAGCTTGTTCAGCCAAAAGTAAATTTCGTTGAATTTCACTCAGTTTTTCCTGACATAAATGAAAGACAGATTCCGTCTTTGGTAGCTTCTCATTTTCTATCGCAACTTTTTCCTTGCTTACTTCATGTGACGTTCCAGCCTGCTTAAGTTCTTTACGCCAGCGATCCAAATTTTCAGTAGAATTTTTTACTTGCTCTTCATGATGCTCAATCTGATTATTGGTAGTAGTGATTTGTTGCTCTATACGCTGGCGACTATCACGCAAATGTTCCGTCTGTTGCTCGATACGAGCTACCTCTGCATTTGCAGCATATAACTCACCTTGTTCTTGATGTAAGTTGTCACTAGCCACATAATGCTGTGTACGCCCCTCTTCCAAACGCTTTTCTGCATCTCGAAGATACGAGGATTCTTCCTCTAATTCTAATTCCAATCGCTGAATTTCCTTTTCTGTACGAATACGTTGAGCTGCTGCATCCTGTTTGCGTGCCAACCACAAAAGATTATGTGCTGTATTTAGTTGGCTCTGCAGATCTTTAAACTTGCTAGCAACTTCAGCTTGCTCTTCTAGGTGCTGCAGCTGTTTTTCTAATTCTTGACGAATATCATCTACACGCAAAAGATTCTCGTGGGTATCAGCTAGACGTAATTCAGTTTCACGACGGCGTTCACGGTATTTTGAAACCCCGGCAGCTTCTTCAAGAAATACACGTAATTCTTCTGGTTTTGCCTCAATAATACGAGAAATCATCCCCTGCTCAATGATTGCGTAACCACGATTACCAATGCCGGTACCAAGAAAAACATCAGCTATATCTCTCCGCCGAACGTGAATATTATTCATGTAATAAGTTGATTCTCCATCCCGCTGCAGCACACGTTTTATGGAAATTTCAGCATAGCTTGCCCATTGTCCACCTGCCTTACCTAAGCTGTTATCAAATTTCAATTCCACACTAGTGCGTCCCACTGGCTTACGATTTGCAGAACCATTAAAAATTACATCCTGCATGGATTCGCCACGTAAAGCAGATGCCCTTGATTCTCCTAACACCCAGCGCACTGCATCAATCACATTAGATTTCCCACAACCATTAGGGCCCACAACCCCGACTAAATCGCTTGGGACAGGGATATCAGTAGGATCGACAAAAGTTTTAAAACCAGCTAGTTTGATATGGGTGAGACGCAATTTATTGCCTGTTACCAGTTATAATTAGTAATTCATGGAATGATAAAGAAGAAAAAACTTTATAAAACACTTTCGAAGTTTACACATAATTTTGATATTTTAACCGATTTGTCCCATATAAGAGAATGCTCATAAAACCCACGAAAAAATTGGAAACTTTTTCTAACCCAACTCCGGTACGGGATTACCATATTCATATGGAAATTCCAGAGTTTACTTGCCTATGCCCGAAAACCGGACAACCAGACTTTGCAAGTCTGACCCTAGATTATATTCCCGACAAAAAATGTATTGAACTTAAGAGTCTTAAGCTCTATATCTGGTCTTACCGAAACGAAAGTACGTTTCATGAAGCAGTCACAAATCGCATCCTAAATGATATTGTAGTTGCTATAAAACCAAGATATATACGACTAACCGCCAAATTCTATGTACGCGGTGGAATTTTCACAAATATAGTGGTCGATCATCGTAAGACCGGATGGAAGCCCAAACCGATTGTTAATTTAGAGAAATTTAGGAAACAATCAAATCTTTGTGAATAAAATTGTCAGTTTGTATAAGTTGAATGACAACCAAGTTGATCTTAATGCGTTATAACACTATCAGCCATTCATCAAGAACCTTATTTGCTTGGATAAAAACACTAAATGATGGCCTGTATTGATACAAGGAAAATTGAAGACTAAATTATCCTTGTATAACCCGTAAGGGGAGGTTGATATGAAAATGATCAAATTACTGAGCCTTATCATCATCCTACTTGGATCAATTACAAGTGTATCAACGTGGGCATCGGTACGTAGCGTAAGTGGACAAGGCGGTGCGAGCGAGACGCCCTACGTCGTAGGTGGGCAACTTAGCGGAGGATCTCAAGCATATGGGGGCCAGCCCTATGCTAGTGGAATAAAAATTGCCAGAAGAGGGGGAAGAGGTTATAGCAACGGCTGGGGTTATAGAAAAGGTGGCCATCGTCACTTTAGAGGAGGATGGGGTTATAGAGGTAGTCAACGTCATTTTAGAAGAGGCTGGGGTTATAGAAGTGGCCACCGTCATTTTAGAAGAGGTGGAAGAGGCTTCTATGGCAGAGGCTTCTATGGCAGAGGTTTCTATGGCAGAGGCTTTGGTGGCTATCCCTTTAGACCAGGCATTGGTTATGGTGTGCCCTATTATCCAAATTATTACTATGGATGGTAAAACACAAATTTTCGTTGGCTGATCATGTCAGAAGCTTAGTCAATTAATAACTCTATCTAAAATTCAAAATTTTTGTGAAGCATCACTCTTTAGCTAGATTTTCTTTTTTGCATCAAAACCGGCAAGCTGACAATTTTCAAGAAATAAAAAGAGATTAAAAATTGATACAAGGTTATTCAGACAGTCTTTTAGCCTCTCATGTAAATCTATTACGTGATTGTTTTTAATATATTAAAAAAAATTTCTATCTATACTTGGTTATACTCGTTGCTTTGATAGGCTGAGCACCCTTCTTGTCCAAATATCATGTTATAATATAATTCTGCAGTGAGCTTTCCATGCACGTGGTTAATATAGCAGTTGTCGAAGTCCCTTGATCACATACTTGCCCTTTTGGTGTAGTTTTTTAAATTATGGGGTAATGCTGACCATGCGGCGTGTTAAGAATTTACTCATTGAACCACCGTATATGTGGCCAGAACACACGGTGATATGGGCGAGAAGGGTCTAATACTCTTCCCAATCCCAGATAGCATTTGTTTCAACGGAGGTTAAAATGGAACATCAACAATACAATATTAAATTTCCTGTTACAAAGCCCCATCAGCTTGAACAGGATAATGCTTTTTTCAGCCTTAACCTTAACGAGAACGAACAGGAAATTAAGCTCCGTTTTCACGATTATGGTGAGCTGTACAAACATCCTGGTCTATATGAACAACTTTTTTATCAACGCCTTAAGTGCAATTCCCCAAAAAAAGTTAGTGATACTTTGAATAAAGTTTTGAGGGATAATCGTGTTGAGATGACTGAGTTACGCGTACTCGATCTAGGAGCCGGAAATGGGATGTTTGGAGAGCAATTGCACGCTTTTGGCGTAGCTCGGGTCATTGGCGTTGATATCTGCGAAGAAGCATATGTTGCTTGTGAACGTGACAGACCGGGAGTATATGATGCATATTATGTACGTGATTTTTGTGAGTTGGACTCTATAACAGAGAAAAAACTGGCTGCATGGCAGTTTGATTGTCTATCTTGTGTTGCCGCGCTTGGATTTGGTGATATTCCAGCAAAAGCCTTTGCCAATGCGTTCAATTTGGTAGCATCATCAGGATGGGTTGCCTTCAATATTAAGGAATCATTCCTGCTTGAAAGTGATACTTCGGGTTTTTCTCGCTTAATTAAGGCACTATCTGTGAGTGGTGCGCTGGAAGTTCATCATTTAGAACGGTATCGGCATCGTATTTCCATTGACGGGCGTCCATTATTCTATTATGCACTTGTTGGAAGAAAGAAGTTTAACATCCCTGAAAATATTATGGATAAACTCGACCATACAGAAAACTAAACTTGCTTGTTTAGTTCTACTTCAAGCCGCTGATTCATTTGAGTATTTTAAGTGCTGGTTCGTATGGCCCGTAGACAAAAAAACATAAATCTTACGTTCTTCTCGCTTCAGGGGGGGAATTGTTCAACGACATTTCGCTTGTTCTAGACATATTATTGGGCCCCCCTCTTTCGTCATCATCATTATCAGTAATCTCGCCTGCAACACGGAACGCATAGGCTGCGATAGGTGGGCCAATTGTTTCGAATACCGTAACCGATCCAAATATAATTACTGCGATAATCGAAGCATGTTGTGGAAACAAGTTGATTGCTGTTTGAGCCAGCCCAATAGCTAATCCAGCCATTGGAATCAGGAGCAATCCACTCGCAATCCCCGTACGAAAAGATTTTTTAAATAAAGCCGACGCTGTTGAAACAGAAAGTGATTTAGCTAAACTTCTTGCTATCACCAATACTAACAACACAGGTGAAAATTCAACTAAAGTTTTTAACTTAAGAGCAGCTCCAGCAAAAACAAACAAGATAATAAAGAAAAGCTCAAATGAAGGACCAAACGTAAGGTCTGAAACAACAGTTTCCTGCTCCAAACTTTTGACCACGATACCAACGACTAAAGGAACGAAAAGCATAGAAAGTTTTAATTCATTAGCTAAACCCATTGCGATCATAATTGCACCAATAACTAATGCAAGCTTGTATTGATGGGCCTCTTGTATTTTCACTGCAACTTCGTGCAATCCAAATGCGACCATAAATCCTAAAAGTAATGAACCTCCTAGCCGATACAAGGGTTCAAAAAAAATGGTTCCCCAATCACCTCCAGTAGTGTAATGCATCAGTGGAAGGGTAATACTAAATACAATAAATGAAATGAGATTGTTAAGTGCTACCAATGTCTTGGTAGATTCAGTTACTTCACCCTTGGCGCCAACCTCGTTCGCGACATGCAGCAGTACTGCCGGAGAAGATGAAATTGTAATGGATGCTATTAATGCAGCAACTACTACCGGTATCTCGAAAAGATACAGAACGAAAAAAACCAAACTAAATGTTAAAGCGCTCTCAAACAATGAAGTAAAAAAGAGGCTCGGAGATCGCAAAAGAAATTTGATATCCAGTGATAGACCCAGACGATAAAGAATTAGAGCAAGTGCAACATCAATAAGGACCTGAGACCCTGCTATCATTTCTTCATTTAATAACCCAAGCCCACTTGGCCCGCACAGAAGACCAACAACCATGAATCCTGTGATACTTGGAAGCCAAGATAAACGATGCGCTAAATAGCCTCCAATACAACCAATTATCAGCATGAACCCAAATGCAGTCAGCGGTGTGATTGCAATAGGCCAAGTTGGAAGATAGCTCATTAAGTCATCCTAATTGAGAAAAAATTCAGTCCTGGTGGCCATTATACTCTGCCATAATTTAGATCTACGAATGCTCCCATATTAACAAATCGAATAATTCTTTGAATCTATTAGTCAAAACGAAATGTCAAAGTTTAACAAAAATATAAATGAATAGATTGTATGCCCCTTTTTTATTCTTATATTTAGTTATCCTGAATATTTAATAGGAAGATATTCTCCTGTAACTGGCTTACTCCTCGCTCTTGAAAACGAGGATATCTCTCTAATACATCAAATTGTGCTACATGACATATCTTTGTATGTTTGCTATAGAGCTCTTTTACTTCATCCTCTGAAACAGCAAACGGTGGACCGGCCATTTCCGACTGAGGATAATCTAAAGTAATAAGTAAAATCTGTGTTGAAGGTGGAAGTATACTAAGAAGATGGCGCGTATAATTTGCGCGTATAGTAATTGGTAGCGCGATTAATGATGCGCGATCATATACAGCACTCACCTTAGCCAAATCGTTTTTAGTTAAATCAAAGAAATTACCACCGAGAATACTAATCCCACTTGATTCATAATAATTAAATTTTTCTCCGCTAATATAATTGAAGGCTTGGCAATTTTCTTCAAAGAAAGCTCTTATCGCCACAGCACTCAACTCAACACCCAGCACCATATACCCCTGCTTATGTAACCACAACATGTCTATGCTTTTGCCACAAAGGGGTACAAATATTTTGCTGCCGTAAATAAGATTTAATTGCCTCCAATACTGAATCAAATGGGGATTAGTTTCGCTCTGGTGAAAACCTATCTCATCCTGTTTCCAACGCTCAAGCCAATAGCCCTCTTTCATCTATATATACCCTACCCATTTTTTATGATGCCCAAGAAAATTAGCTAAAAGAATTATCACACTGTAAAAACTTAATTGGTCACATAAAAACACTAACATAGTGTGAACCGGAGCGAGCACAAAACTATATATGGTGATATAGATATCTTTACGTATATAAAAATCGATTATAAAACTGGAAGCAAGAACACCATAGAAAGATAAAACTAAGTTAATTAGGGGCTCTTATTATTAGTTTACACCACATTTAAACTACAAATATGAGGATTATTATAAGATTAACTTTAACGCCATTGTGGAGCTGTATAAGTAGTTTCTTTATCAAAATCTTGCCAAATATAGTCAGCTTCGACTAGTGGCGTAGTGGGAACCACAAAAGTTGCAACGTCAATAGCCCCGCTTACTGTTCGTCCAACCGCATGCACAAGGCCAATGAAAAACCCATTTGTCACGCCATAAGGCACTCCATCATTATTGCTGGTTACAATCATGGTCTTAGGAATCTCCACAAAACCAGTAACAATATTAGCAATACCGTTTCCAAGCTTCTCTCCTGCATTCTTAGGGTAGTCCTCAAACGTTGACCCATCATCGGCTATTGCTACATAAGGCGAGAAGAAGAATGAGAATGCCGATAGAATCAGTAAAGATTTACATATTATTTTCATTGATAACTCAACTCCTTAAAAAATTTTTAAACTAAATTAAGAATCATATCAAGATTATTGGGGAAATCCACACATTGTAAGCAATACATTTTTACCTCAATATATTTCATTAAGATCCTAACATACCACGTTATTCCTTGAAATGGTTTGAAACTCTTCCTTTTCTGACAGGACTAGGAGCCTTTATGTTCTACTTTTTACTTATATGATAAATTAGGGAAGTATTCTTGATCAAAAAAAGATACTAAAAACTCGTTAAAAATTAAGTTAACTTAAACATTAAAACGAAAATTCATAAGATCACCATCTCTTACAACATATTCCTTCCCCTCTAACCTTAATTTACCCGCTTCCTTTGAACCCTGCTCACCTCCATAATGAATATAATCCTCGTATGCAATGACTTCAGCACGAATAAACCCTTTCTCAAAATCTGTATGAATAACGGCTGCAGCTTCCGGGGCAGTACCACCTCTGTTTATTGTCCAGGCGCGCACTTCCTTAGTGCCAGCTGTAAAAAAGGTTTGTAACCCAAGTAATTGATAAGCGGCTCGGATAAGCCGATTCAAGCCGGGCTCTTCTAAATTAGTGTCGGCAAGAAATAGTTTTTTATCCTCATCAGAAAGTTCAGCAATTTCAGCTTCTAACGCCGCACAAATTACCACAACTGGCGAACCTTCTTGAGCTGCATATTTCTCTACTTGTTCTAAAAGAATATTTTTGGTGAAACCATTCTCACCAACGTTTGCCACATATATAATGGGTTTTGCAGTAAGTAGACATAGTGGCCTAAGCAATTTCTGCTGTTCTTTATCAAGCCCTAGACTTCTAACCGGTTTCCCTTGATCAAGGTGATTTATAGTTTTTTCTAACAATGCAACTAATTTGACCGCCTCTTTATTACCAACAGATTTAGCTAATTTTTCTTCACGATGTAGTGTTTTTTCCACAGTAGCCAAATCAGCCATTGCTAACTCTGTCTGTATAGTCTCAATATCAGAAATTGGATCTACCTTACCAGCAATATGAACTACTTTGTCATCTGTAAAACAACGTACCATATTAATGATCCCGTCGGTCTCACGTATTGTTGCAAGGAATTTATTGCCCAACCCCTCCCCTTTAGATGCACCAGAAACAAGACCTGCAATATCTACAAACTCTACTATGGCAGGATGAACTTTTTGTGGCTTAGCAATTTCACAAAGGGTATCTAAACGCGGATCTGGCACCTGGACTATGCCAACATTGGGCTCAATGGTACAGAAAGGATAATTTTCTGCAGCAATGCCCCCCTTAGTCAACGCATTAAATAAAGTGGATTTCCCTACATTAGGCAAGCCAACGATTCCACATTTTAAACTCATAAGTTTATTTAATTATGAATATTAACTAGATAAAAGATGAAAAAAAGTAAATAATTTTCTTCATAAATTATATCTGCACTTCACAACTTCATAGTATGCAAATCTAGCATAGCTGCTTGACAATCCCCTCGGGCGATCAGCGGCCATATTTCTAAACTACGATTGATGGCCATATTTATTTTTTCTGCTTCAACCATACATGGTTTCTGCAACACATAATTAACCACAGAATCTTTGTTCCCGGGGTGCCCAATTCCAATACGTAGCCTCCAGAAATCCTCGGTAACAAGTTGTTTAGCGATATCCTTTAACCCATTGTGCCCACCTAGTCCGCCACCTAACTTTAGCCGGGATACACCTGCAGGCAAATCTAACTCATCATGAACCACAAGAACTTGTTCCGGATGAATTTTATAAAAATTACACAGCTTTGCTACAGATTTCCCACTATCATTCATATAGGTCTGAGGACTAAGCAACCATAACTCATTCCCTTCTTGCTCGATACGAGCATATAGGCCATGAAATTTTGCCTCTTCTTTTAAAGTGACCTGTAGTTTCTCAGCTAGCTTAGATACCCACTGAAACCCTGCATTGTGACGTGTAAAAACATACTTCTTCCCAGGATTACCAAGACCAACAATAAGTTTCATTGGAAACACCATATTAGCCACCCATTAAAAAGCCCGCCGGAACCAGTCTAACTCCAGCGGGCAAATAAGTAATTGGTAAGCACTACTTCTTCTTTCCAATATCTTTATTCTCACTTTCCTTTTCATCTTCTTCTTTCTGAACTGTTGTTGGAATGTCTGCAGCAGCCACTGTAGCTGCAGCGGACTCTTCAGAAACTACGGCACGTGGAATTACAATTGTTGCAACAGCTGAATTGCCTCCTTTTGTCAGTGCAGGTATTTCAACCCCATCAGGCATCTTTAGGTCACTCAAATGTACAGAATTATTAGCAGCTAACTCAATTAAATCCACTTGAATAAACTCAGGTAAATCTTTTGGTAAGCATGATATATCTAGTTCAGAAAGTACATGACTGACAATTCCACCAGATATTTTTACCCCAGGCGAGACATCAGCATTAACAAAATGTAGCGGTACCTTCATATGTATTTTCTTATTTTGATCAACCCGCTGGAAATCAATGTGTAGAACCTGTGGCTTAAACGGGTGCATCTGCAGATCACGTAATAATACCTGTTCTTTTTTTCCTTCTAAATTTATTGACAAAATTGAAGCATGAAACGCCTCTAATTTGAGCTTGTGATATAAGCTATTGTGATCAAGCTCAATAGCCTGAGCTGGATTTTTTCCCCCATAAATGATTCCTGGGAGCTTCCCGCATACGCGCAGGCGGCGGCTCGCACCCTTACCCTGTAATGTACGATTATTAGCACTAATTTCAATTTGCATGTTACTTCTCCTAAATATTATCCGCGACCAGATAACTAAAGTATAAAACCTTCTATCTTCACTCCATGAATAACGAACTTACTGAGTCCTCATTACTAATCCTTAACATTGTTTCTGCCAGTAAACTTGCCACACTCAATTGTTGAATTCGTATACAAGCCTTCGCATCTTCACGCAAAGGAATTGTATCCGTAACTACTAATTTATCTAGCTCAGAATTTTCAATACGATTCACAGCTTCACCCGAAAGTACTGGGTGAGTACAGTAAGCCACCACACTTTGCGCACCTTCTTCCTTCAATACTCTAGCTGCTTCACACAGAGTGTTAGCAGTGTCTACCATATCATCCATAATAACGCATGTTCGTCCCTTAACCTCACCAATAATATTCATTACTTTGGCTACATTGGGTTTAGGCCGTCGTTTGTCTATTATTGCTAAATCACATTCTAAACGCTTTGCCATTTCCCTAGCCCGTACCACTCCACCAACATCAGGTGAAACAACTACTAAATTCTTGTAATCACACGTCCATACATCACCCAGTAAAATCGGCATACCGTAGATATTATCAACTGAAATATCAAAGAACCCTTGAATCTGATCGGAATGTAAATCCATCGTCAGCAATCTATCTATACCAACAGTAGTTAGCATATTCGCTACAACTTTTGCAGTGATAGGCACCCTTACCGAACGCGGCCTCCTATCCTGACGAGCATAGCCAAAATATGGAATTGCTGCGGTTATACGCCCAGCAGAAGCACGTTTTAACGCATCCACCATTACCAAAACTTCCATCAAACTATCATTGGAAGGCATGCAAGTAGACTGTAATACAAACACATCCTTACCGCGTACGTTTTCAAGGATCTCAACCATAATCTCACTGTCGCTGAAACGATCGACAGTTGCACGTCCTAAGTGGATATTAAGATGCCTCACCACATCCTGAGCCAGCTTAGGATTGGCAGTTCCGGTGAAAACCATAAGGCTATCGTAAGACATAGCTATAGACTAGGTTCTGAGTAACAAAAATAACTCCTTACAACATCATATCTAAATCTAGCCTGAATTTTAATTCCTTTATTAATATGGCTGGGGAGGTAGGGATCGAACCTACGAATGCTGGGATCAAAACCCAGTGCCTTACCACTTGGCGACTCCCCAGAATTCGAATTACTGTTTAGCAAAATCTTGCATAGGATGCCGATCCAAACCCTGCACAACAAATCCGTTCATATCGATAGGAACTTGTTCAAGCGCCATACGTGCTGCCGACTCAGTAACAAACTCAGCAAACACACAAGCACCAGAGCCAGTCATTGCCGCCATCGTTGTGCTGTTGAGCTGTTTAAGCCACTCAAGGTGACGCGTTACTTCAGGATATGACATACATACCACCGACTCTAAATCATTATGTCCATTCACAATAGAAAAGGGCGGTATTTTGACTGGAATTGTATTTCGTGTCAAATCTTTACTGGAAAAAATCTCTGCAGTTGACACACTTACGGGTGGTATCAAAATCAGATACCAAGCAGGTTTCAAAATTATAGGTACAAGCTTTTCCCCTACCCCTTCAGCAAAAGCATTTTCTCCAAATATGAACACGGGTACATCTGCCCCCAAACTAAGACCCAACCTCATTAACCTTTTCCTTTCCCAATCTAAGCCCCACAGACGATTGAGCGCTAAAAGTGTAGTCGCCGCATCTGAACTACCTCCACCAAGCCCGCCACCTATTGGGATATGTTTTTCCAAAAATAGTTCTACACCATAATGTGTTCTACTCTCCTTCTGTAGCAACTTTGCTGCGCGGAAACATAAATCTTTCTCTTCTGGTACCCCAGAAATAGGTGTATGAAACTTAACCTCACCATCTTCCCTTAAAATGAAACTCAACTGATCTGAAAAATTGAGTAAACGAAAAACTGTTTGAAGTAGATGGTAGCCGTCCTTCCTACGGCCGACCACATGTAGAAACAAATTGAGTTTAGCTGGAGCAGGATACGAAAGTTTAATCATTAAATTAAAGCTTGTTTCATTTAGAATTTAGCAATTTAGTCTCCCAATTGTCTACTACTAATTTAATTTTCAGGTTATTCCGATTAAGAACTAATGTTCTGGGACGTGCAGCTTGTGCTAATTGTGATGGATAATAAGTTGAATATTCCACTTCCCACCCATCTTGCCTTATGGCCACTACACGACCGTCTATATCTTTATCTATCTCCGATATTGTTGTAGGCGAGTTCACGCCACGCACCCAGAATTGCAAACCTAAAAGGGGTAATCTCCATCCCAATATTTGTTCAGTCAAATTTTCTACATCAGGAGCACTGTAAGTCTTCTGCTCAGAGGTTTTAAGGTAAACAACATGTTGATTGCGCCTAATTTGTGCCACAATTTGGCCAAATGGTGAAAGAAGATGAATCTCATCATCTGTATTGGTATGGCGCCAACGCAAACCACCAGAAAAGCCTTTCTCGCCTTTTTTTGCCGAGATCCTACCAAGAATTTCAAAATTAACTTGAACCACTCTTGCTTCCGGCTCAATTACGAAAGTTTTTACTTCGGAATCTTTAGGAGCAAGTGAGGTACAACCGATAAGCAAAGAAAATATACAGAAGATCGATTGATAGAGGAAAAAAGAGCGCCCTTTTCGAACAAATGCTGGTACCCACACTTTACACACATAGTGTCTCCCACCATAATAATTTATCATTTTCCAGATATCACACTAAGGCATGAATCTCTTCATAGTATTGAGTAATACTTCATTTTCTGGATGGCTCTTGATGGTAGAACGCCAAATCTTCTTAGCTTCTTCTTTTGTACCCTGCATCCATAAAACCTCACCTAAATGGGCTGCAATTTCTGGATCAGGCTTAATCACGAATGCTTGCTTAAGATAAATTACACCTTTGTTAAGATTACCCATGCGGTAATGTACCCAACCCAAACTGTCTATAATGTATGGATCCTCAGGAGAAAGTTTAATAGCTTTTTCAATCAACTCTAGCGCTTCTGGTAAACGGTTACTGTGTTCTGCAAAGCTATAGCCAAGTGCATTATGTGCATGTGCATGATCTGGTTTTAGTTGTATCAGTTTACGTAAATCTTTTTCCAAAATATCAAGCTTGCCAATTTTTTCAGCCGCCATGGCACGATCGTAGAGCAATTCAGGATAATCAGGTAGTCTCTTTAAACCACTACTAAGTACGTAAAACACCTTTTGATGGGCTCCTGCTTCACGTAGTAACTCTGCCTCTGTAACTATCAGATAAGCACGTTGCTGATCGTTCTTAACTGGTAATTGTTGTAGGTGCTTTCTTGCCTCACTCATTTTTCCTTTCTTCGAAAGTAGCAATGCATAACGAACTTGCGCTGGAAGAAATTGATTGCCTCTGGCTACCGAACGAAACCATTCCATAGCAGCATCGATACGCTGGGTTTTCTCATAAACTCTGGCTATATAAAAACGAATCGTATTAAAATCTTTATAGCCCAACTCTAACGCTTTCTTGAAATTTTCTTCAGCAGCATCAAAGTCCTGTAACTCCATAGATAATAACCCTACAGCTAACGCTATATTTGCATTTCCTGGACTTTGTGCCAGAAGTTGTTTGAACTGACTGCGAGCCTTAATATAATTTTTATCGGCTACCAGCATCCGAGCAAAAGTAATTCGTGTTTTGTTGGCTTTGGGATAAGTCCCTAGATAGCTCTCATAAAACTCTATTGCACTTGTTTTGGAGATGCGCCGCAGAATGCGCCCGTTATGAATCGCAGCCATCTCCCAATCCGGACGCAAAGTCATTACTAGCTTCATCTGTTGCTGAGCAATGTCAAACTGGTTTGCTAACCATGCTGCTTGAGACACCGCAAAATGAGCTTCTGGTAATTTAGGATAAGGTTTAGCAAGCTCTTGCACTAACTTAAGTGTCTCAGTCTTATTAATATTTCGTGCCAATAAGTTGTTCAACTGCATAAAAAATTTACTGATATTTCCTTCTACTGCTAACAATTTGTCCAAGTGAGGTCTTGCTTCATCCAATCTACCTGCGCTTGCCAACAACGCAGCAATAGTTTGGTGGGCAACAACCGAATTTGGATCTAATTCTGCCCAAATTGTTGCCGCAGCAAGAGCTAGAACGGGTTTACGTGAAAGAAGGGTAACTTCGGTTGCGCGCTGAGCGACACGTGGATCTCGAGTAGTCTTTGCCAACCTAAGATAACTCTCAGTAGCTATTTCCGTATCTCCACGCTGGAGAGCTGTTTCCCCTATCAAGAAATCAAACAACATGGAAGCAGTCAAATCCTGTTTAGGTAATGCTAGTTGCCCAATTTCGCTCTTCCCCTCGAGCTTATCTCCCGCCTCCAGCTTATCAATGTCAACCACACTTCTTTCTGGACTCTGAGCGCAGGCAGAAAGACAAAAGATTAACGATGAGCTAATAAGAAGTTTAAAATTCATGAATAAATCCAGGAGCTTCTAAATTAAAGTTATAAAAAACAAAAGTGGGCTTTAACACAACCTATATATTAGGTATATTTTACGCTCATCACAAGTAGACTATCGATAAGCTTTATTTGTTCTCAATAATATTTTTTACTTTTATGGTAATTACGACTAATTAGAAGCTCAACAAGACCCATCTGGAACAATATAAATTAAGGGTATAGTCACATATGCCAATATCGGATGTTCGTAAATAGTACTTAGTGAAATATACTTTTATACATGAAAAATTTTTATGCTCACCATCTCTGCCTGTAACCTAAGCCGAAATTTTGGCACCTATGCAGCTGTCCGGGGAGTCAATCTGGAGCTAAATAATGGTGAAGTACTAGGATTTCTTGGTCCTAATGGCGCCGGCAAATCTACAACCATGCGCATGCTTACAGGCAATCTTGCTCCAAGTAGTGGTAGTGTGGAAATTTGTGGCGTAGATTTGCTAGACGACCCACTTGGGGCAAAAAAACACATAGGATATCTTCCCGAAACACCACCTCTGTACCGAGAATTAACTGTAAATGAATATCTACTACTTGCCGCCAAACTTCATCGAATCAGCAACAATAAATTACTGTCTGCGCTTGAAGCAGTTAAACTACAGTGTGGTCTAACAGATGTAGGTAAAAACTTAATTGGCTCCTTATCAAAAGGATATCAACAAAGAGTTGGAATTGCTCAAGCAATTATTCATAGCCCTCAAGTAGTTATCCTTGACGAGCCAACAGTAGGACTTGATCCTAATCAGATGCGGGAAATACTTTCCTTAATACGTGAACTAGGCACGAGTCACAGTGTAGTTCTTTCTACTCATATCTTAACAGTGGTTGAAAGCATCTGTGACCGTGTGCAGATCATGCATCAAGGACAAATGGTATTCACCGATACAATAACCAGTCTAAAACAAAAAAAGATAAATTTAGAAGAAATATTCTCGCAGCATACTCTAAAAAGAGTACCTGAAAAAAAGACCTAAACATATGATTCTTATCATAGCTAACAAAGAATTGAAAACCCTATTTGCTTCACCACTTGCATGGACACTTCTAGCTCTTATGCAACTAATTCTGGCATGGATCTTTCTTGGTCGCCTCGATGCCTTTCTTGAAATACAGTCACAACTAATAAAAATTACTAATCCGCCAGGGGTTACAGAAGTCATTGTAGCACCAGTTTTTGCCATGGCTGCAGTGATATTGATGATGGCTACTCCACTTCTGACCATGAGACTCATTGCTGAGGAACGTCATAATAATACTATGACTCTTCTCCTTTCAGCACCAGTTTCTATAACTGATATCGTGTTAGGTAAATTCCTAGGACTAATGATTTTCTTCTCTACAGTAATTGGACTAGTTTTGGCATTATCGATTTCTCTGTTAGCTGGTAGCTCATTAGACTTTGGTTTATTGCTGAGCAACACCACTGGAGTGTTTCTAATAGCTGCTTGTTTTGCTTCACTAGGATTATTTATCTCCTGCCTAACCGCTCAACCAGCGATTGCTGCCGCGGGTGCATTAGGCGCTTTACTATTGTTATGGGCAATTGATATTGCTGCGAATGAAATAAATAGTTTTTTGGGACTCTTTTCTCTCTTTAAGCATTTTGAAAATTTTAATCGCGGCATAATCAACAGCTTTGATCTTGTATATTTTATTTTATTTATACTTACCTTTTTAGTGCTGTCTATTCGAAGACTAGATGGAGAACGCTTACGTGGTTGAATTTTGGATAAGCAAACACAAGTGATTACGATAAACAAAAAATTCCGTATTCGACTGTTGGTACAAAATGGTTTATTTATTGGCCTACTATTGCTTTTGGTTGGATTCCTTGGTTACTTAGGAAAAGAGATCAATGCCCAGTGGGATATCAGCCAGAATGGGCGCAACTCTTTAAGCCAAGCAAGCATAGAAGTCCTCGAGAAAATGGAAGGTCCAGTTACAGTAACTGTCTATGCCACAGCTCTTGATGCACGATTAGGGGACATTCGGAAAATCATAAGCAACTTTCTTATACTCTATCAAAACATCAAAGCTGACTTTACGTTCACATTTATTGATCCTACAGAACATCCTAAAATTACTCAAGAAGCAGGTATCAAGGTTAATGGAGAAATGATAGTAACTTTCAATGGCCGAAGTGAACATTTAACTATAGTCAATGAGGAGGCATTTACAAATTTACTGATACGATTGTTGCGTACTGGTGAAAAACTGGTAATGAACCTTAGCGGTCATGGAGAACGTAAACTCGATGGCCATGCTAATCATGACTTAGGTGAATTTGGAAAACAATTGGTTAAGAAAGGATTTAAAATTAACGCACTAAATCTAGCTATTGCCCAGGACGTTCCAACCAATACTAGCGTGCTTATTATTGCTTCACCACAGGTAGATTTACTAAAAGGTGAAATCGATAAAATTCTTGCTTACGTTGCTG
>CAJIBK010000021.1_pt1 | contig 42967 bp, 39 predicted proteins | sample 9199341 | NCBI WGS metagenome assembly CAJIBK01 (sample SAMEA7708305, study PRJEB35096) | sediment metagenome | biome: marine neritic benthic zone biome [ENVO:01000025]; feature: sediment [ENVO:00002007]; material: shallow marine sediment [ENVO:03000034] sea grass bed [ENVO_01000059] ...
GTGGTTAATTATACGACCAGGTTTCATGCGGGTTTAGCCAATGCCATTATGCAATTTTCATAAGAAATGTGGATTACTATAAAAAAAAAGACAAATTTACTACGAAAAGTCAAGAGAAATTTCCTCCTAAATTTTCACCTGAAAACATGAGTCTAGCAGTTATGTGGGAAATATTGTTACGAAACCACCTGTTAGTTCAAATTAAAATATATATTTACTAATTCCAATGCCATACAGCAGAAGAAATTAATTATAGATTTACTCAGTGACTTCCAAGACCAGATCAATACGTCTCTTAATATGCAGGGCTTCCTCTTTGTTACCCAATTGCTCTGCAGTATGAAATGCAACATTTAACCATGCAAGAAGTGGGCGACGCCAACCTTGATCAGAAGCAGTCTGAGTAGCAATATTTACTGCATTTGGTGGCAAACGCCCTACCTTGAATAACACACCGGCAGCAACTAGACGCGATAAGGGATCTTTAATAGAATTAAGCGCTCCACTTGTACCAGCAACTACATCTCGATGTTGTACTGGTAACAAAGCAGTATTTAATCCTGACCAACGTCCCGCAAGATACTCAGCATAAACTTGTTCTACATCAGCAGCATCTTCAGCAAGCTTTTGAAATGCCTCACATTCATTAAATTCTAGGCTGGCAACTTGAGCAGCGCATCGAACTAATTCGGCACGTGCAAGCAAATCTGCACGCCCTGTACTAGTTATCTCTACACGAGCTCGGGAAAACTCTACGTCAGCAAGCTTAGAATTCCCCACCAAATAAGCCGTTATCGAATTTTTTAATGCCCCATGCGCATTTAGTTGCCAATCAGGTGGCGCATTTTTACCTGCACATCCAATGAACACAAGCACGATCAAAGCCAGGACCATTCTCATGGTAATTTAAGCTCCGTATCACGAGATAAAGGCCACTTACGATTTATCTCACTCACTAAATGTTCAACCTTACGTAGACTCTTCTCCACTTGTTCTCTTAAGGCACCTAAGTCAGCAGTGGCTATCTCAGCATTCGAACCAATTGCTTGTGCTTGGGTAAGCACTACATCCACGTTCTTTAGACTAGTCTGGACGTCACTCAGAATAACGTTTACTTGAGCAATGGCAGTTTGTGATTCATCCATCACCCCGTCAACACCAAATATTCGTTGATCAGTTTTCGCCAACAAGGTATTTATACGATCTAGCGCACTGATAATTTTTTTCGCATTAGCCTCACTACCTAATATAACTCCAAGCCCGCCATACGGCCCTTTTAAATTTTGTGTAACAACCTGCACGTTATCCAAACTTGCTTTCAGGCTAGAATTTGATTTTGTCATATTCTCCAAGTTCTCAAGCAATGAGCGCATAGTATCCACAAGATGGGGAATTTCGGCTGTAGCATCTCCAAGCAAAACAGTTCTCACTGCATTTTCAGGTAGAGGTGGGTCTGTTAACACTCCAGTAAATGCACGCAATTTAGTCTCGCCTACCATCCCACGTTCCATTGTAAAAACACTGCTAGTACGAATCCATTTAGCATCCTTACGTGCTATGTCAACTATAATACGGGCTTTCCCATCATCTGAAAGCTCGATACGTCGTACACGCCCTATTGGAAAACCTGAAAACGTCAAGTCCATACCAACAATCACACCCTCAGAATCATCTGCAATCAATATTACTTGCTGGGTACTCTCAAACACACCACGTGCATACATAACATACGCAAGTGAAGCACAAATTATCGTTACCATAAAAACCACTAGAGCTAGCGCCTTAAACTCAATATTTGGAGGCGGTGCCGAAGCCTGCTCGGAAGTTAGCTCGGGTTCGATTTCAGATTGAATATTTTTTTTATCCACTTTAAATAAATTTAATTGCCAATGATGCACCCTCAATAAGTGCTAAAGCTAAGAATAAGCGAACAGTGCCATTTGGAACTGATCTCGATTCACTAATAGGCATTCGACTTCCATGTATTACTGAAGCAATTGGTATTACGGCAACTGATAAACTAAACAAAACAGTTTTTAGGATAAAAGCAACAGCCACACCTGGGTCAAAAACACGCCCAACCATGCGAGTGTATTCTGCGAAGCCCCAAGGTGAAAAACCATAAACAACTATATATGCTATCACCAACGCAACTAAGCTGCTCACTGCTGCTAATGTTACCACTGAGAATGCAATAGCTATCACACGCGGAATAATATCGGTACGCATTGGGCTACCTTTCCTTATTGAGTTAACCTCCTTATTGGAACGCAACACCACAAAAAGGGCGGCACCAAGTGGAATCAACTCTAGTACTAGTACTCGTACTACCATTTCCAGCGCATATTGAGATAAGCCGTAACTTAAAGCTGTGACAACAATGATCCTTACCAGTACTAGGCTGATAAGTGCACACAACGACGTGAACCAAAGCAATACCTGCCAAGTATTTATGTAAATATTTTTTGCTATAACAATACGATTTCTATGATCATAGGTTGAGGGTGACAGGGCCATAACCATTGCAATAGCCCCAAAATGGATAATCAGCCACCAACTAGTCACTGATCTTACAAATGTGCTACCTAGAGTATCCAATCCAAAACGGGATAAAGAATTTTGTCGCATGGAATGATGATGCAAATCAAAAAATAGAAGGGCGCCATGACACCAACACAAGCAATTGAAGAATTTTTAGGAGTGGAAAATTTGTTTATTTCTTGGCTTCCCTCTCAAAAAATGAGCCTCATATAATCTCTGTTATTTAGCAAAATGTACACAATACAAACTACGATGTAGTTTGTTTTACTAAATACTTTTTACATTTTTATGACTAAATATCCACCAGAGCTATATCTATCCAAGCAAGCTCAAACATTAACAACCTCAGCCCTTGCGGCTCTGGAGAAAATGAAATAGCATCATTCAGTGGGACTGGGACCCACAAAATGAAGCGGCTCTTCTCCAGTCAGATTCCCAGGTGAAACGCTATAGTCCCCTCCCATGCTAGCATCCCACACTTTTTTGGTTGCGTCTTCATCGCCACCTGTAAATGCATAGGTAAGGCCACCGACTACTCCACCGGCAAGAGAAAAAGCAGCTTTAACCGGGAAATACACGATTGTCGCAACGGCTGATGCTGCGTCCATACCGGTATCAGATACAGCAATCTCAGTTGTAGAGTCGCCAGAAGTCTCCTCAGCATGCGCAGCTGGTACGGTCATAATTGTATAAACGCATAAAATAATAATTGCAGTAATGGTGCCGTAGGTCATTCTTGAAAATGGGTTTAAATCTGACTTTGTTACTCGGGTAGAAATATACTTTTTCATTTGATCATTAGTCATTTTTTCCTCACTATTTAAATTTCTACAACACGACTCTACTCAAGATACACCCTTTCAAACAAAAGCGTTAATTTACTTTTAATTTTCCAGCGTCAATATATTAATGTCAATAGTAATTACATAATTGAGCAGTATTATAATTGCTACTAGTCCCAATAAAATAACGCCCATCAATACTAAGTTTCTAGTATAAACAGCATTATATTTTACCGCTTGTAACATATGATCTTGCCTGCCGGATCACACCCAATCCTTACCAATCAGGAAATTGGTATAAAGTTCTGCTTCTGCACTACCCGGCTCTGGTTTCCAATCGTAGCGCCATTTTACTATGGGTGGCAGAGACATAAGAATAGATTCGGTGCGCCCACCCGATTGCAGCCCAAATAAGGTCCCACGATCCCATACCAGATTAAACTCTACGTATCGTCCACGACGGTAAGCCTGGAAATCGCGTTCACGCTCACTATAAGGCGTATTTAGTCGACGCTCCAAGATTGGTAGATAACTAGGTAAAAAATGGCTTCCAACACTTTTAGTTAGATTGAAACAAGTATCGAAATCAGGTTGACTGAGATCATCAAAGAAAATTCCTCCGACTCCACGTGGCTCATTTCTGTGTTTCAAATAAAAATACTGATCGCACCACTTTTTAAAACGTTTATGATAATCACTACCAAACGATTCAAGCGAACTTTTACAGGTCTGGTGAAAATGTTTTGCATCTTCTTCAAAACCATAATAAGGAGTTAAATCCATTCCACCGCCAAACCACCATACAGGCTTGGCTCCGTCCTTTATAGCTTCCAGGAATCGTACGTTTAAGTGAACTGTGGGTATATACGGATTATATGGATGCAACACTAAAGATACGCCCATTGCTTCAAAAGAACGCCCTGTCAGTTCAGGTCGTGCTGCAGTGGCTGATTCAGGTAACCCCTCACCAAAAACATGTGAGTAGTTCACTCCACCACGCTCAAACACATTTCCTTCCTCCATCACGCAACTTAACCCACCACCGCCCTCAGAACGCTCCCACTTTTCACGTTTGAAGTACTTGCCATCTACCTGTTCCAAATTTTTAATAATTTGGTCCTGGAGTCCTATAAGAAATTCTTTGACTAGAATTATATTCATAACTAAATTTTTTTCTGGTTTTTCGATAAACCGCAATTATTTTTCTTGAGGTGAAGAACTAGTTGCCAGATACCCGATATCATGCCGCATCTGGCAACCGTCAAAATAGATTTTATCGGCTATTTCATATGCATGATGCTGAGCAGTATTCACATTTTCTCCTAAAGCAGTGACACATAATACGCGTCCACCTGCGGTAATAATGTCTTTTTTATCCCCTCCACCCATCTTAGTGCCTGCATGGAATACATGAAAATCATTATTTAACTTCTCCGCTAATGTAAGTTCCGATAAACCATAAATTATGTCCCCAATACGTACCTTTTTAGGATAACCATAAGTTGCCATCACTACTCCTAGAGCCACACGAGGATCCCACTCTATCTCCACTTCTTCAAGCTTTCCTTCTATTGCATGCTCTATTAAAATTGATAAGTCACTTTTTAGCCGCAACATAATAGGTTGAGTCTCTGGATCTCCCATACGACAATTGTATTCTAGTACATTGATTTCTCCATTCCGAGAAATCATTAGCCCCGCATAGAGAAACCCTGTATAGGGGTGCCCATCCTGTGCCATTCCTCTAATAACTGGCCTGATTGTTTCATTAATTATTCTAATGCTTAATTCAGGAGTAACTATTGATGCAGGAGAATAAGCCCCCATTCCGCCAGTATTTGGCCCTTGATCACCATCTTTTAGGCGCTTATGATCCTGACTAGTTGCAAACGGTACTAAATGATGACCGTCAGCCATGACAATAAAGCTAACTTCTTCACCTTGTAAAAATTCTTCGATCAAGATTCTTGAACCTGCAGCACCCATACTTCTTGAAACCAGCATTGCATCTATAGCTGCGTGAGCACTTGACATATCCGTTGCCACCTCTACACCCTTACCTGCTGCCAACCCATCCGCCTTAATAACAATGGGAGTTCCTTTCTTATTCAAATATTCATGTGCCTCTGTGGGGTCACTAAAACTAGCATATGCTGCAGTAGGTATACCGTAGCGTTTCATAAAGTCTTTAGAGTATTTTTTAGATGCCTCTAGTTGTGTGGCTTGCTGGGTTGGACCAAATATTCTCAGATTTGCTGAACGAAAGGCATTTACTATACCTGCAGCAAGTGGTGCTTCAGGACCTACTACAGTGAACATAATAGATTCATTTTTTGCGAATTCTATTAATTCAGGGATAGCGCTTATAGGAAGATTTTCCAATCCATCTTCCAAAGCAATCCCAGCATTACCTGGGGCAACAAAAACTTTGCGTACTCTGGGTGACTGGTTTAATTTCCAAGCTAAGGCGTGTTCCCTGCCACCGCTCCCGATTACGAGTAGTCTCATATTAAGCTCCTGTTAACCATAAAGGTTACTAAGATATGAAAAAACCACAGTACATTTTTTTAAAACTAGATTAATGTTAGAAAAGACTCAGTGCCGGAAATGCCTTGTATTGGTAAAAATCATTGTTACATCTTGCTCATCTGCAGCAGCAATAACTTCTTCATCTCGCATACTACCACCAGGCTGAATAATTGCTTTAGCACCAGCCTTCACCACTACATCTAACCCATCCCGGAAAGGAAAGAACGCATCTGAAGCAACCACTGACCCAGCCAAAGAAATATCCGAATTTTGTGCTTTTATTGAAGCAATGCGAGCACTATCGATTCGACTCATTTGCCCTGCACCTATTCCAAGTGTTTTACCATTAACACAAAATACAATTGCGTTAGATTTAACAAATTTTGCCACACGCCATGCAAATACTAAATCTAATAGTTCTTGTTTTGTTGGCTGTACTTTGGTTACAACCTTAAGATGATCTGAACCAATATTAAAATTATCAGGTGATTGCACCAATAACCCACCACCCACACTCTTGAAATCAAGAGTATTACTTCCTTCCTTTATCGGAAGAATAAGTACACGCACATTCTTTTTCTGAGCAAGAATAGAGGCCGCATCAGAAGTTATCTCTGGAGCAATTACCACTTCAACAAATTGTTTAATCACTGCTTCAGCAGTAATACCATCAAGCCCACGATTAAAAGCAATAATCCCCCCGAAAGCAGAAGTTGGATCAGTAGCAAATGCCATCTTGTAGGCTTCAATAAGCGTATTAGCAATTGCGGCTCCACATGGGTTAGCATGTTTAACGATTACACAAGCTGGAGAATCAAAGGTTTTAACACATTCCCAAGCCGCATCAGCATCTGCAATGTTATTGTACGAAAGTTCCTTGCCCTGTAACTGTGTATAACTAGCAAATCCACCTAAAACATTTGATGAATGATCCTTATAAAATGCAGCGCACTGATGTGGATTCTCACCATAACGTAAATTCTGAGCAACTTTAAAATTAAGATTAAGACGTTCAGGAAAAATTTTATGCTGCCCATCAGGATAAATACTAGTAAGATAGTTACTTATAATACTGTCGTAGGCAGCGGTATGGGAAAACGCTTTACAAGCAAGCTGGAAACTTCGTTCCTTAGAAATCTTACAGCCAGCTGACTTCATTTCCTTCAATATAGAAACATAGTCTTCTGGATCGGTCATAACTACCACGCTTTTGTAATTTTTTGCCGCTGCACGAACCATAGTAGGTCCACCTATGTCAATATTTTCTATTGCATCCTCCAAGCTACAATCAGACTTTGCTATTGTTTGGCCAAATGGGTAGAGATTCACAACTACTAACTCAATAGTTGGAAGCCCCATCTTTTCCATAGCTTTCATATGCTCTGGTAATTCTTTCTGCGCTAAAATACCAGCATGGATTTTTGGGTGCAGAGTTTTAACACGGCCATTGAGCATTTCTGGAAAGCCAGTATAGTCACTAACCTCAGTTACCTCTACACCAGCATCTTTTAGTAACTTGGCAGTACCACCAGTAGAAAGTATAGCTACGCCAAGCTGACGTAACGCTTGCGCAAGTTCGACAATTCCAGTTTTATCAGAAACACTAATTAGGGCTTGTTTAATGGTCATATTTTGGCATGGTAAATACAGGGCGCTAAATGATGCCGTAAATCGCCTCTATATAAGCCATCTTATACGTTTCACACCTTATTTAATTCGATATTGCCTTATTTTATTTCGGAGAGTATTACGGTTAATGCCAAGCAATTCAGCAGCATAAGTCTGATTACCTTCTGCATGCTTCATCACCAGTTCAATCAGTGGTTTCTCAACACTACGTATAACCATTCCATATATAGGATGTGGTTTTGCCCCATCTAGATCTTTAAGATAGCCTTCTACAGCCTTTCGTACACAACGTGCAATTTCATTTTCGTTTATTATACTCATGCAGCTAGTTCCCCATTTTCTATATATGCCAATCGCTGCCCATGGCCAGCTAAGTTGATGAAAAAATCATTAACTGCAGAAATTTGCTGGTCACAGGTTTGTAACTGATTCATAGCATGGCGGAATGCAGCTGAGCCAACCAACCCCTTTGTATACCAAGAGATATGCTTTCGTGCGATACGCACTCCTGAATATTCGCCGTAAAAATCGTAGAGATCATATAAATGGCTAATTAGTACATGATGAATCTCTGTTACCTCTGGCAATGGAAGATAATTATTTGTAGCAAGATAATAACTAATTTCTCGAAAGATCCACGGCCGCCCCTGAGCAGCACGTCCAATCATTACAGCATCAGCTCCAGTGTACTCTAGTACTTTTCTTGCTTTCTCAGGAGTATCAATGTCTCCATTGGCAATAACTGGAATTTTTACATTAGTCTTCACTCTTGCGATAGTGTCGTACTCAGCGTAACCAGCATACGCACAGGCTCGAGTACGGCCATGAATGGCAAGTGCTTGGATCCCTGCATTTTCAGCAATGTGAGCAATTACAAGTGCATTTTTGTGCTTTAAGTCCCAACCAGTACGAATCTTCAAGGTTACAGGAACATCTACAGCCCGTACTACCGCATCAAGAATCTTACCTACCAATTGCTCATTCTGTAACAATGCAGAACCAGCCATTGTGTTACAAATTTTTTTAGCTGGACAACCCATGTTGATATCTATGATTTGTGCTCCTTGCTCTACATTGAAACAAGCAGCCTCCGCCATCATTGCAGGGTCGGCACCGGCAATCTGTACTACAATTGGGTCTACCTCACCCTCATGATTAGCGCGACGTCGAGTCTTATCAGAACCCCATAATAGTGAATTACTAGAAACCATTTCTGAAACCGCCATTCCCGCTCCCATTTTCTTACACAATTGTCGAAAGGGACGATCGGTTACTCCTGCCATAGGAGCAACTATTAAATTATTCTTAAGGCTGTAGGGACCAATCTGCATAACACTTATTAAGGAGAAAACATGAAGAAATAAATTAGTACAGGCCGTAATTCTAAACCTATGCCAATTTCAGGGAAAGAAATTATTGTAAAGAATCCAAAAAAAGTAATTTAATTATTCATTATCCCCTTGAGCCAAACATCATACGCTTAGCTACAAAGCGTTTTGCCGGTGGAAAACAATCTAGAGCACTTAATCCCATACCACGCATGTTTTGTAGCAAAAAATCATCATTGGAAAAAAGCCTTACCAGGGAATCCGTGAACACCCTTCCTGCTCCACTGTCAATTTGACGCTTGTCGCGATACTTTTTAAGCATCATGGGAGATCCAACATCAGAGGGCATTGTAATAATTTCTCCCGCTAATTCCCAAGCATCTCGCAGCCCTAGATTGAAACCTTGTCCTGCAACAGGATGCAAAGTTTGGGCTGCATTTCCAATTAATGCAATGCGACGTGCTATAACTGGTGTTACATATTTAAGAGCAAGTGGAAATGCAGAGCGTTTACTGGCTCCAATAAATTTACCAAGACGGTCGCCAAATTGTTTTTGTAAGCGTGCCATAAATTCTGCGTCATCTAAACTGAGAATCTCTTGTGCCGTCGATGGAGAAACCGTCCAAACCAAGGAAAAATATCTATCTAGTGGAAGAAACGCAACTGGTCCTTCAGCAGCAAACCTCTCATAAGCTACGCCACACTGAGGAAGTGAAGTCTCAATACCTGCAACTACTGCCCATTGATGATAATCATGAGTATGCTGGGTAACACCCTCAATATGCCCAGTAAGGCGACCGCCATCAGCCAATACTAGCAAATCTGCTGATGCCTGTCTTATCTTTCCATTATGTTGAAATTTGACCCGCCCCTCTTCTGTATCTGATTCTACTTGCTGCACCTGAGCCTCTGTCAAATAGTCAACACCACAACCTACTAACCTCTTATGCATTGCTCGGAATACATCATGGTGAATCACCACGTAACCTAATGCTGGCACATCAACTTCACGCGCTGTAAGCACTGTACGCCCAAACCCGCCTCGATTAGAAATATGTATAGTCGTAATTGGCGTAACATCTGGTAAAGATTTCCATATTCCAAGACGCTGTAGAATCAACCGACTGCCATAAGAAAATGCAAGGGGTCGTGAATCTTCTTTTTTTTCAGGTGAGCTACGCGCTTCTAGCATCAATACAGAAAGACCACTATGACGAAGCGCAATTGAAAGAGCCATCCCCACTGGACCGCCGCCAATGATAATAAGATCGTATCGCTTAAATTTCATAGTTTCAAAACTAATTTTTCTTATTCATCAATTTTTTTCATTCTTTCTTTCATCTGTTTCAGCAACTTGCTCCTCATCCACTATGACATACTCACCCTCAACAGTATCTGCAGTATCTACCGTACCTGCAGCTTTATCCGAACTCATCGATTTAATCAATTTACGTCTTAACCACCAAAGACGAAGTCCAAATCCAACGGCAACAATTGAAAATAGAGCAAGGAATGCAGCAAAAAAGAAAATGCCAAAAATTACCAATAATATTACTATAGGAATCAATATGAGATAGGTAACCCAGCGTTTGGAGTAGTGCGGTTCGTTATTTCCCTCCTGATGAGTATTGCTTCCCTCATACCTTGGCATTTTTTTAACTATTATTTTCCAATCTTCTCTCATTGCATTAATTCTTCAATTTCGGCAATTGTTTTGGGTGCAGACGCTGTCAGAACCTCACAACCGGTCTTTGTTACCATTACATCATCCTCAATACGCACACCAATATTCCAAAAATCACGAGGAACATTATCTGCAGGGCGAATGTAACAACCTGGTTCCACAGTAAAGGTCATTCCTGGATGTAGCAAACGCCATTTTCCATCTTGTTTGTACTCACCTACATCATGTACATCTAACCCCAACCAATGACCAGTCCGGTGCATATAAAAACGCCTATAATCTTCTGATTTTATGACGGATTCTACACTACCCTGACATAGGCCTAAATCAATGAACCCTTGTACAAGCACCTGTAACGCTGCTGTATGCGGCGCATCCCAAGAAGTACCAGGCTGTACAGCATTAATTGCAGCAACCTGAGCTGATAATGTTAGCTGATACACGTCCTTTTGTGCAGAGTTGAATTTACCATTTATAGGAAATGTCCGTGTTACATCAGAAGCATAACCATGTAACTCACAACCTGCATCGATCAATAATAAATCTCCAGATTTTAGTTCCATATTATTCTCAACATAATGTAGTACGCATGCATTAGCGCCACCTGCAACGATAGGTGTATAGGCAGGTGCTTCTGCTCCATGACTACGAAATTCATATAGAAGTTCAGCTTCAATTTCATATTCCTTCATGCCAGGCTGAGTCATACGCATTGCACGGCAGTGAGCACTAGTAGAAATATTTGCTGCTTGGCGCATGATCTGAAGCTCTTCCTCGCTTTTAAACAGGCGCATCTCGTCTAATAACAGGCGACTATCACAAATTTTAGTAGGCGCAGAAATGCCATTTCGTGCTTGTTCATGTACTTGGTTGATACAGTGAATCAGGCGTATATCCCATCTGTTATCTTGTCCCAAAGCACAATATATTTTAGGTTGGTCGTAGAGTAACTTAGGTAGTAATTCATCCAACCTAGAAATGGAGTATGTTTCGTCAATATTAAAAGCTTCTTTCGCAGACTCAGGTCCATGGCGAAATCCATTCCAGATTTCACGCTCCGCATTTTTATCTTGACAAAATAGTATATCCTTAGTTACGCCTTCATTAATATCCGCGACTATAACCAATACTGCTTCTGGCTCGCTAAAACCCGTCAAATAATAAAAATAACTGTCAAAACGATAAGGATAATTTCCATCACGACTTCGTACCCGCTCTGGGGAAGTAGGGATAATCGCCACCCCTTTCTGCATCTGTGACGCTAGATGCCTGCGACGCATGTCATAAGATTTCATCGAGATCATAGATAAAGATTCTTACAAAGTTTATGAGATAAAGCAAAATAAGCTAGAATTTGCTGATTTTTTTAAGTTGAGCATCAAGTCTGTTTAATCGCTCTGGAGTGCCGACATCTACCCATACACCCCTATAATATTCCCCGCCAACTTTTTTAGCAGCAATTGCCTGACTTATTTTAGGCGCAAGTTTCGCTACTGAACCAGACTCAATACCTTTAAAGAGCGCTGGCTTATAAATACCAATCCCACTAAAAGTAAGTTTCTCCTGCCCTGTTAACACTAATCTTCCTGAATCAAGAATAAAATCACCCTCTGAATGATGTTCTGGATTGCCTACCATTACCAGATATGCAATATCTCCATCAACGTCATCTTTCATATGATGTAAAATAGGTAGTAATGTTGAAAAATCAAACTCACAATAGATATCAGCATTAATTACAAGGAAAGGTTGTTCACACGTACTACAATCAGATTTACTTTCCAATAAAGGTAATGCTTTAACAATCCCACCTGCAGTTTCCAATGCAACGGGTTCTGATGAATAGTTGATGTTAACACCATAACGTTCTCCATTTCCTAGCGCTGTTTCAATCATATGCCCCATATGGGCATGATTGATTACAATATCACCAAAACCTGCTTGTGCTAGGCTATGAATATGATGTTCAATCAGAGACTTGTTTCCTACATGTAATAACGGCTTAGGTAGTGTATCAGTTAAAGGACGCATACGTTCGCCACGTCCAGCAGCTAGAATCATTGCTTTAAATAGTCCCCTTTCAGGAGTCATAGTCAATGTTTACTTCTTCTCTTCCATTTTCCAGTTCATCTAACAATACTAGCAAGAAATTAAGTTCGGAATAACGCTCACAAGTTTTTCGAAGATAATTCATAACAAATGGCATATCCTTGAGATAGTTCTCTTTACCATCGCGATAAAACAAACGGGCAAAAATGCCTAATACTTTGATATGACGCTGCACCCCCATCCACTCAAAATCACGGTAAAAATCAGAAAAATTTTTATTTACCGGAAGCCCAAATTTTTTAGCTTTCTCCCAATAACGAATTACCCAATCTAATATACGTTCCTCATCCCAGCAGATGTAAGCATCCTTAAACAGTGACACCAGATCATAAGTAATTGGTCCATATACTGCATCCTGAAAATCAATAATCCCTGGATTTGGGGTAGTTACCATTAGATTCCGAGAATGATAATCACGATGCACAAATACTCTAGGTTGAGCTAGGTTGTTTAGTAGAATCTGTGCAAATACCTTATCAAGCTCGGCTTTCTGCTTTTTGTTTAGCATCACCTTCAGATGCTTGCCCAAATACCAGTCTGGAAAAAGATTTAATTCATTATGGAGCAGTGATTCATCATAATTAGGCAACACACCGGAACAGCTTCCTAGCTGTATTTTAATAAGTGCGTCTACAGCATCGCTATATAAATGATCGGCAGTTGAAGAATCGGTACCTATTGCATCCAAATAAGTAGTACTCCCCAGATCTGAAAGTAGCAAAAAACCCTGATTCAGATCCTGCGCAAGTACTTTAGGCACATGCACACCTACTCCTGAAAATAATTCAGCTACACACAGAAACGAATCACAGTCTTCCTGCTGGGGTGGAGCGTCCATCACAATCAATGTTTTAGGGACGAGCTTATCGGCAAATGATACACGATAATAACGACGAAAACTTGCATCAGTAGAAGCAGGGGTCAGTAAAAAGGTCCTAATAGGAAACTGCAACTTGATCCAATTTTCTAAAAGCTGATATCGTCCTATTTTCTTCATAATTTATCCACCAATTGCCTAATTCTACAAAGTATGAGATTTTATCATGCAAGTAATAGTTCTTAATTTAAATGAATGATAGAGAAAAACACTGGAGGGAGTTATGCTAAACCAAAAACTATTGGACGAAATTAGCGCAAAAGTAAATGATCTAGTAGCTCAAAGTCCTGTAAAAGATGTAGAAAAAAATTTGCGGGTCTTACTTGCTGGAGTGTTTACTCGCCTAGACTTAGTTACTCGAGATGAATTTGACGTACAACAAGAGATGTTATTACGTACACGTGAGAAATTAACCACACTAGAAAAAAAATTAGCAGAAATGGAAACCAAACCTAAGAAAACTAAAAAAACATAAATTCTGCAAAAATCTTGTTCAAGTGTTAGCTGCTTTACCTGTCCCCATTAATAGAATATGAAATAGAGTAGAGCTAGTTTAATGGCTATCCAGCGCCTAGCTAGCTTCCCTCTAAAGTAATATCCTTGATACCAAATCTTTACTTCAGTACTGATAGGTACCCCGAATGTGTGTGACAGTCTAACTTGACCTGTTGCCCAGTCTAGACTGACCTTTTTACTATTTAATAAGAAAAATATGGAAGATAAAAATCTTGCACAAATAAAAACAATAATTTCTATATACAATTTTTGAACTAAGCAGATTTAGGAAGAATCTCCGTAATTAAATAATTTGAAAATTTCGTTCAATAAATTGAATAATGACTTCACTAAGTTTCATCATTAAGACTCTATGCCTGCGCGGAATATATAATAGCTAGGAGAGCTCAATACGAAAACTTTATAGTTGAAGTGCAAACTATAAAAACCAGAGTACCAGTACTACTCACTTAACAAGAATGGGGGGGCAGATGGATACTCTGTGCCATACCGAGTTACAGCGAGGACTTGACGTGACATGATAGAATCTTGTGTTCTGAAAACGCTGTTTAGACATGAATAAAAACCACCGCACTACTCTATTAAATGATCTGCTTAAACATCGTATCATGATGTTGGATGGTGCAATGGGGACCATGATCCAAAGCTATAAACTCGAAGAAGGAGATTATCGCGGTACACGATTCGCAGATTTTCCTCATGACCTAAAGGGAAATAATGACCTTTTAACGCTCACTCAACCACAAATTATTCACGAAATTCATACTAGTTATTTAGAAGCTGGTGCTGACATTATTGAGACTAATACCTTTAATTCTAATTCAGCTTCGATGGCAGATTACCATATGCAAGACCTCGTGTACGAACTAAACCTCTTTGGCGCAAAACTGGCACATGAATCAGCACAAGCAATAGAGGCAAAAACACCAGATAAGCCACGATTTGTCGCCGGAGTAATAGGCCCAACAACTAAAACTGCTTCTATATCCCCAGATGTAAATGATCCAGGATTTCGCAATATTACCTTTGATAAGTTAGTAATAGACTACACTGAATCTATAAGAGGCCTGATTGATGGTGGTGCAAATATTTTATTAGTAGAAACAATTTTTGACACACTAAATGCGAAAGCTGCACTGTTTGCAATAGATCAGTATTTTGAAACATACGATGTTCGTATTCCAGTTATGATTTCAGCAACTATAACTGACGCTTCTGGGCGCACCCTTTCCGGACAAACACCTGAAGCATTCTGGAACTCAGTATCTCATGTCCAACCATTATCTGTAGGACTTAACTGTGCACTTGGCGCAGAATTAATGCGACCTTATATTGAAGAACTTTCCAAAGTTGCTGGAGTATATGTCAGCGCACATCCCAACGCTGGTCTACCGAACCCACTGGCAGAAACGGGTTACGACGAATCGCCCGACTATACCGCAAAACTGATAAAAGATTTTGCACGATCTGGTTTTGTCAACATTGTTGGAGGTTGCTGTGGAACCACTCCTGCACATATCAAAGCCATTAATGATGCAATAAAAGAAGTTAAACCGCGCGTCATTCCTGACATTTCAAGAAAATTACGTCTATCGGGTTTAGAACCGCTCAATATTGGTGATGATTCATTATTTGTAAACGTAGGTGAACGCACAAATGTCACGGGTTCTAAAGCTTTTTCCCGTCTAATACTTAACAATAATTTTGCAGAAGCGCTAAATGTTGCTCGCAGCCAGGTAGAAAACGGTGCACAAATTATTGATATCAACATGGATGAGGCAATGCTTGATTCCCAAAAAGCCATGGTGACATTCCTTAACCTGATTGCTGCTGAACCAGATATTAGTCGTGTACCAATTATGCTCGATTCAAGCAAATGGTCGGTTATTGAGGCTGGGCTAAAAAGTGTGCAAGGTAAAGCAGTAATCAACTCTATTAGTCTGAAGGAGGGTGAAGAAGAATTTATCAAGCACGCAAAACTTGCAAGACGATACGGAGCAGCTGTAATAGTCATGGCTTTTGACGAATCGGGGCAAGCAGACACAAAGAAACGCAAAATCGAGATTTGTACTAGATGTTATCGAATCCTAGTTGATCAGGTATTCTTCCCTCCAGAAGATATCATTTTTGACCCAAATATTTTTGCAGTTGCCACTGGTATTGAAGAACATAATAACTATGGCATCGACTTCATTGATGCTACACGTGCCATCAAACAAACCCTACCACATGCCAAAGTAAGCGGTGGAGTATCTAATGTCTCGTTCTCTTTCCGTGGCCAGGAAGCAGTAAGAGAAGCAATCCACACAGCGTTCTTATATCATGCTATACGCGCTGGATTGACTATGGGCATTGTTAACGCAGGACAATTAGGAGTTTATTCCGACATTCCAAAGGACTTGATAGAACGGGTTGAGGATGTACTACTCAATAGACACTCTGATGCTACTGAAAGATTGGTTGAATTCGCTGAAAATTTTAAAGGTCAAAGCAAAGAAAACGTTGAGGATTTAAGCTGGCGCAATGAATCAGTCCAGCAACGACTAACTCATGCGCTCGTTAAAGGTATCACCACCTATATTGTTGAAGATACCGAAGCCGCACGACTAGAAATAAGTACTCAAGGCGGTCGCCCAATACAAGTCATAGAGGGGCCACTAATGAATGGCATGAATGTAGTTGGCGATCTATTCGGTTCTGGAAAAATGTTTCTACCACAAGTAGTGAAATCGGCGCGTGTAATGAAACAAGCTGTAGCACATCTTTTACCATTTATTGAAAAAGAGAAAGAAAAATCTGGCGATTCAAAACCTAAAGGCAAAATTGTTATTGCCACGGTAAAAGGTGACGTACATGACATAGGAAAAAATATCGTTACTGTAGTACTCCAGTGCAATAACTACGAAGTAGTAAATATGGGTGTGATGGTCCCTTGCTCACAAATTCTAGAAACAGCAAGACGTGAACAGGCTGACATTATTGGATTGTCAGGGCTAATTACACCATCCTTAGAAGAAATGACCCATGTATCTAGAGAAATGCAACGGGAGGGATTTACTATCCCCTTATTGATAGGTGGCGCAACTACATCTCGTGTCCATACTGCGGTAAAAATTGAGCCTCATTACGATAATGGTGTAACCGTATGGGTACCAGATGCGAGTCGTGCTGTAGGTGTATGTAGCAATTTACTATCGCAAAATTTAAGAGAAGATTATGTGCGTGGTATTAAAGCTGAATATGAAAAAGTTCGTACTCAGCATAAAAATAAGAAGGGACAGGCCCCAATGCTGACAATAACAGCGGCCCGCAAGAATGCATTTAAAACAGATTGGAAGAACTATATACCTCCAAAACCGGATTTTATCGGAGTAAGGTCACTGAAGAATTATCCACTGGAGAAAATTTTACCCTATATAGACTGGACACCTTTTTTTCAGGCCTGGGAGTTATCTGGACGTTATCCTGCAATTCTAAAAGACGATATAGTTGGAGAAACCGCCAGTAATCTATTTCGAGACGCTCAGGCAATGCTGAAAAAAATTGTTGATCAAAAGTGGCTCTCAGCCAATGCAGTATTCGGCTTGTTTCCTGCTAACTCAGTAAACGACGATATTGAGATTTACACTGACAAGTCTCGTACAAAAGTTGCAATGAACTACCACGCCCTTCGGCAACAAACTACAAAACCGATGGGGCGATTTAACTTGTGTCTTGCAGATTACATCGCTCCAAAGAAAACCGGTATTCAGGATTTCATTGGCACATTTGCAGTTTCTACTGGATTTGGTATTGATGCGAGAGTAAATGCCTATGAGGATACACACGACGACTACAACGGCATAATACTAAAAGCATTGGCCGACCGCTTAGCAGAAGCATTTGCCGAGCACATGCATTCCCGAGTACGACGCGAATTTTGGGGCTATGCAAAAGATGAAACTCTGAACAATGAAGAGCTTATTTCCGAGAAATACCGTGGTATCCGCCCTGCACCGGGATATCCAGCTTGTCCTGACCATACGGAAAAAGGTCCACTATTTGAATTATTGAGAGCTCCAGAGAACGCAGGCATTGTCGTGACTGAAACTTATGCCATGGTCCCTACTGCGGCGGTATCAGGTTTCTATTTTTCGCATCCGGAAGCCAAGTATTTTGCTGTCGGCAAAATAGATAAAGATCAAGTGAAAGACTATGCAAAGCGAAAGGGTTGGTCTTTGAAACAGGCAGAAAAATGGCTTGCGCCAGTATTAGCATATGAACGAAAAACAGCTAAGTAAATAAACTGTATTAGCAGCAGTTCATCCAATTATAATTTGCATTCTATTTATTAAATAGTGATTCTGATTTAACTTTCAACCTTCCCGTAACTTTATCCATTTAGTATCTGTATATAGTTACTACATCTTTTATTTTAGCCAAAAACTAATCTTGTATAACGACTACTACCTACATTATGTAATAGTTAAACCCTATTTATCTGTATACTTAAAAGTCCCGTCAACAATACTGCCATTATTGTCAAAGTCACCTTGGAATATTTGAGAAATATGAATTGATTTAGAAACTAAATTATTTAGTTTGTTCTACATGACAGATCAACCACCCCATTCCTACTTAGAGACTTATATATGAGTGCACGTAAATTATTTGCAATAACTTCAATGTTAGTATCCCTAGTAATAATTTTTTTGGCTATACATTGGACGAGCCCCCTCTGGCTTTTTATTGTTGTTCTTCCTTTAATTGGTCTTGGGATCTATGACATAGTACAAAGTAAACACACAATTTTGCGACTTTATCCTGTGATTGGACATCTTCGTTACTTATTTGAGGCAATACGGCCTGAAATTCAACAATATTTTGTTGAAGATAACACCAGCGGTAAACCGATCAGTCGAGAATTCAGAGAACTAGTCTACCAACGCGCTAAAGGAGAACGTGATACGCGACCATTTGGAACCCAGTTTGATGTTTACCGGAATGGCTATGAGTGGATTGATCATTCTCTTTCTCCAAAATCTGTATATGATAAAAATCCAAGAATTTGTTTTGGAGGCTCAGATTGTAATCTACCTTATGAAGCCTCGCCATTGAATATCTCTGCCATGAGCTTTGGTGCCCTAAGCCAGAGTGCCATTATGGCTTTAAATAAAGGAGCAAAGATCGGTAATTTCGCCCACAACACTGGTGAGGGAGGAATCAGCCCCTACCATCTAAAACATGGTGGAGATCTAATCTGGCAAATTGGAACCGGTTATTTTGGCTGTCGCAATTCTGATGGTAGTTTTGATGAGGCATTATTTACAGAAAAAGCTAATAACAATATTGTAAAAATGATTGAGATCAAACTATCACAGGGTGCAAAGCCAGGACATGGTGGCATATTGCCTGCGGCTAAATTAACTCAAGAAATTGCTGAAATCCGTAGTGTGCCGATGGGTCATGATGTGGTCTCTCCTCGAGCACATACAGCCTTTTCATCCCCTACTGGATTACTTGAATTCGTTGCTAGATTACGCAAGTGTTCCGGAGGAAAGCCTATTGGTTTTAAACTCTGTATTGGTAGCAAAACAGAGTTTCTAGCAATTTGTAAGGCAATGCTTGAAACAAGTATTACACCAGACTTTATTACTGTCGATGGAGCAGAAGGTGGTACTGGCGCTTCACCTATTGAAATGATTAATTCAATTGGCACTCCATTACGTGATGGTCTCAATTTTGTAAATAACGCTTTGATTGGATCCGGATTACGTGGTCAAATTCGTATTATTGCTGCAGGCAAGGTAGCCTCTGCTTTCCACATGCTACGTCTGATGGCATTGGGAGCAGATACGATTAATGCAGCACGTGCAATGATGCTTGCTCTGGGCTGCATTCAATCGAGAAAATGTAATGTGAATACTTGTCCAACGGGCATTGCCACACAAAACCCAGACCGATATAAAGCACTAGATATTGATGACAAAGCTACCAGAGTGGCTCGTTATCATGCTTCAATGATAGAAAGCCTGGTAGAACTGGTTGCAGCAGTAGGGCTTAACAAAGTTGACGAAATCCAGTCCTGGCACATTAATCACCGTATTAGTGGTACCAAAACCAGAAATTATGCTGAGCTCTACCCTGGCATCACAGACCAGTGTCTGCTTACGGATATCAATATACCTAAAGTATGGCAAAAGCATTGGCAGCAAGCTAATTCCAGTCGCTGGTAGGTATGTGTTAATCCCATAAAAGTGGCACTATAACTTCGACACCAAAAAGGATTTATTAATGTCTAAAACCAAAATGAATGCCTCAGACCTTTTTGTCAAAGCACTTGAAAACGAAGGAGTAGAGATAATTTATGGTATTCCTGGTGAAGAAAACCTTGATTTTCTAGAAGCTTTGCGCAAATCAGACATCAAGCTAATTCTTACTCGTCATGAACAAGGTGCAGCATTTATGGCTGCTACTTATGGAAGATTAACGGGTAAAACCGGTGTTTGTCTTTCTACTCTTGGCCCTGGTGCAACAAATTTTGTAACACCTGCAGCATACGCTCAACTCGGCGGTTTTCCGCTGATGATGATTACTGGACAGAAACCTATCAAGCATAGTAAGCAAGGTCAGTTCCAAATTATTGATGTGGTAAGCATGATGAAGCCTCTTACTAAATATTCAAAACAGATCACAAGTGTAAATATGATTTCTGGCATAGTTCGTGAGGCATTTCGCCTGGCTGAAGAAGAACGACCAGGTGCAGTACATTTAGAGTTACCAGAAGATATTGCAAGTGAGCCTGTAAATATGAAGACGCATTTCATTTTTGAAAAAAGTCGTGTTCATATCCCAATCGCTGATGGTTGCATCATTAAAGAAGCAGCAGAAATGATAAAAGCTGTTAAATATCCGTTGCTACTTGTTGGCGCCGGAGCAAATCGTAAAGCGGTTCGTAGTGCCCTTTGCGATTTTATCAAACAAACTGGCATCTATTTCTTTAATACACAAATGGGCAAGGGATGTGTAGATGAAAATATACCCGAATTTATTGGTACTGCAGCTATCTCGGAAAATGACTACATTCACTGCGCGATTGATCGCTCTGACCTAATTATTAACGTTGGTCATGATGTAGTGGAAAAGCCTCCTTTCTTTATGGAACCTGGCGGTAAAAAAGTGATTCACATTAATTTTAGTTCCGCCATTGTGGACAATGTTTACTTCCCACAATTGGAGATTGTAGGTGATATTGCATCTTCAATAGATCGCTTAACTAATGAGCTAGGTAACTTAAAACGTGACTATTCATATTTTGCCCGAGTAAAAACGCAACTATATACGCGGATGAATGCACGAGCACAATACAATGACTTTCCAATCAAACCTCAACGTTTTGTGGCAGATGTGCGTAAAACCATGCCACCAGACGGTATCATCGCACTAGACAATGGAATATATAAGGTATGGTTTGCACGTAATTATCTTGCTGCCGAACCTAATACTGTATTACTTGATAATGCTCTAGCTACTATGGGAGGGGGACTACCTTCAGCAATGGAAGCGGCTCGCCTATATCCTGAACGCAAAGTAATGGCTATTTGTGGTGACGGTGGCTTTATGATGAATAGTCAGGAACTGGAAACTGCTGTTCGTCTCAAACTTAATATGATTGTACTTATTTTGGATGATAGCGCATATGGAATGATTCGCTGGAAACAACATGCTATGGAATATACGGACTTCGGACTAGAGTTTAAAAATCCAGATTTCACAATGTATGCTAATGCTTACGGTGCAAAAGGACATCAAGTAGAAAACACCGAGAGTTTTGTGCCGCTTGTCAATCAATGTTTTAAAGAAAGTGGCGTGCATATAATCGATTTACCCGTAGATTATTCAGAGAATGCTAAAGTACTTACTGATGAGCTTAAAGAAAAGATTTGTGTGATATGACAAAAACAGAAGAAATAAAAAAAATGCAATCATTAAATGTGTATTCCCCATTTGATGGCTCTTTAATTGAAAGTGTCCAAAAACATACGGCAGAAAATGTTGAAACTATGCTGGAAAAAGCGGTGGCACTTTTTAAGAATCGGGATAGCTGGAAAGAACATCATGAGCGCATAGCAATATTGAAGAAATTAGCAGTCTTAGTTGAGGACAAAGCAGATTACTTCGCTATGCTAATTGCAAAAGAAGGAGGTAAGCCACTAATAGATGCACGTATTGAGGTCGACCGAGCAATTGGAGGAATCTATCTTGCAGCAGAGGAGCTTCCCCACATTATGTGTGGGAAAGAAATCCCAATGGGACATTCTAGCGCATCTGTCGACAGAAGAGCTTATACCACCTATGAACCAATAGGTGTTGTAGTGGCAGTGAGTGCCTTTAATCATCCTCTCAATTTAATAATCCACCAGGTTGTTCCTGCAATTGCAGTAGGTTGTCCAGTTATTATAAAACCTGCGTCAACCACACCGCTAAACTGTATTCGTTTTGTTGAATTATTACGCCTAGCTGGATTACCACAAGATTGGTGTCAGGTCTGTATTTGTGATAATGAAATTGCAGAGTTACTAGTTACAAGTAAAAAAATAAACTTCTTTTCTTTTATTGGCTCCGCAAAAGTTGGCTGGAAACTAAAAAGCAAATTAGCCCCAGGTGTTCGCTGTGCATTAGAACACGGTGGTGCAGCCCCAGTTATCGTTGATGAAACAGCAGACTTGAATAAAACTATCCCATCACTTCTCAAAGGCGGGTTCTATCATGCTGGACAAGTATGCGTTTCTGTACAACGTGTATTTGTGCATAAATCTATTACAGATGATGTAGCAGAACGTCTATCCGCTGGTGCATCTAAACTAAAGGTAGGTGATGCAACAAAAGAAGATACTGAAGTTGGACCTTTAATTCTACCTAGTGAGGTAGATCGAGTGCATGAATGGGTTCAAGAAGCCGTAAGTATGGGAGCAGAAATACTTACTGGAGGAAGGAAAATTAGTAATACAACTTACGCTCCGACGGTTATTTTAAATCCGCCAATTGGTACAAAAGTATCAACTAAAGAAATCTTTGGCCCAGTAGTATGCGTGTATTCATACACAGATCGTAGAGAAGCTATAGGACGTGCTAATAGCTTAGAATTAGCCTTTCAAGCAGCAGTCTTTACCAGTAGCCTGAATGTAGCTAATGATTGTATAAAGTATCTAGATGCAACTGCTGTTATGGTTAATGACCATACAGCCTTCCGCGTAGATTGGATGCCATTTGCAGGACGCCGCTCATCTGGTTATGGTGTTGGTGGCATCGGTTACACCATGCATGACATGATTCAACCTAAAATGGCTATCTTTAAAGAAATCTGACAATATACACTTTACTTCCTGGCACACTAATTACCAGGATGGTGGTGAAATATCAAAGCGCATTGCAAATTTAATAGCAAGCTCATCAAAAGCATCCATATCATTACAAAAACGCTTGTACTCGAACAACATATCCCACATTTCTTGGGTTCCATTAGCGCCTTCGGCTGCTTTTTCTAAGCTGGAAATAAAACGGTCATCTCCTTTCAACTCTGGCTTTGTTTGATCGTGAGGTAATAGTGAAAAGAATTTAATGAGTTCTTTAAGGCCATTGTTATCAGCACCATGTACGCGGGAAAAATCCAATGTAGCCCCTTCAGGCGAAGCACATGCTTCCTGTACTGAAGCGATATCAGGCAAGGAGGCATGTACGATTTTCTGAGGCATTTCAAAAACAATACGGTTTGAATCTATTCGAATCTTTTGTTGAGAAAGAATGGACGAAAAAGTTCTACCAAAGGTTTCCTCATATTGCCTATCAAGGTTACCAAGTTTGTCTATCCGGCTAGTTCCTAAATATAAATAAGCTAGTAACTGCCAAATATTTTCATCAACCAATCCTGATTCTAGGGCGAGCTCAAGATTCCGAATCGATGATTCAACTTCAGTGGTAGCCTGCTTTAGTAAATCTCCTATGTTTGAGGGTAAGCTACCAAGCTCAGACGACTCCTCAGCGCCAGAAGAGCTTCCTTCTGGTGCTGTGAAATCAAGTGTTAATATTTCTGCGTCCTCAGTTTCCTTCATGGTAAGTCAGATTATGACAGATATTCCAATTGTTTTGTATCACTCTTGGCGTGGTACGTCTACCAAAACCGGCCTGATACAATGAAATTGCTAGCCCCTAACTCGAGTAATTCTTGCCACTTCATGAATATGTCTTAGACTACGCATTAACTTTGCAAGATGCTGACGGTTACTAACTTGTAAGGTAAAATTTATAGTTGTATGTGCGCCATCTCCTTCCATAGAAATATTATCAATATTAGACCCTGCTTCGGCGATGCCTGTTGCGACTCTCGCCAAAACACCACGCTGATTTGCTACTACCATTTTGATATTGGCTTCAAAAAGCCTATTTATATCTGGACTCCATGTTACATCTAACCAGTTATTCTTATTTTTGCGGTTTTTGGCAATTAATGTGCAATCATGTACATGAATTACAAGCCCCTGATTTTTCTTTATAAAGCCAACAATAGGATCTCCCGGAATCGGATGGCAACATTTTGCAAATTGTACCGCCATTCCCTCAGTCCCAAGAATAGCGATAGCATTATTTCCCCCACTGGGTCTAGAAACAGCCTCTCCAGGTGTGACTAGACGCTTTGCAACTACAGCTGGCAAATGCTTACCTAATCCCATATCTGTTAGTAGCTCTTTTTTTGATTTTGCGCCACACTCTCGAGCAAGCTTTTCCCATCGGGTTGAACTTATAGTCTGTGGATCAATATTAAATGATAGCAAAGCCTGATTTAACAAACGTTTCCCAAATTCAGCAGACTCTTCAAATTGCATTGTTTTTAGAAAATGCCGAATATGAGAACGTGCCTTACCAGTAACTACGTAAGTAAGCCATGCAGGGTTGGGCTCCGCATGTGGTGCCGTGATAATTTCTACGCGATCTCCACTCCTTAGCTTCGTTCGCAGTGAAGCATTCTCTCCATTAATTTTTACTGCCACGCAACAATTACCGATGTCAGTATGGACAGCATAAGCAAAATCTACTGCTGTAGAGTCTTTGGGTAAGGTTAGAATTTTTCCTTGAGGAGTACATACGTAAACTTCGCCAGGAAACAAATCTACCTTAAGATGTTCTAAAAATTCCAAAGAATCATCAGAATCACTCAGGGTTTCCAGCAAACTTTGTAACCACTGGTGGGTTCTCATGTGTATGTCGTTTAGATCAGTATTAGAACTCTTATATAACCAATGTGAGGCAACGCCAGCTTCCGCAATTCTGTGCATCTCAGGTGTACGAATCTGCACTTCAATAGGAGTACCATAAGGTCCTAATAGCGTGCTGTGCAATGATTGATAGCCGTTTGCTTTGGGAATTGCAATATAGTCTTTAAACTTCCCTGGAATTGGATTGTACAAACTATGCAATGCACCAAGCGCAACATAGCATGAAGGTATATCCTTTACGACGACACGAAAACCATAAATATCAAATATCTCGGAGAATGTAAGGTGTTTCTCCACCATTTTCTTGTAGATACTATAGAGCTGTTTCTCCCGCCCACTTACTTTTGTATCGAGCCCTGCTTCATGCAAACACTTCCTAATCGCATCAAGAATCTTCTTTACTACTTCTCTACGATTACCACGCACCCCTTTGGTCGCCTTAGTTAAAACTCTGTAGCGTGTTGGGAAAAGATTAAGAAAACTGAGCTCCTGCAATTCCTGATAAATATTATTGAGACCTAACCGATTAGCAATAGGAGCATAAATTTCCATAGTTTCACGAGCAGTACGACGCCTTTTCTCAGGTCTCATTGCTTCCAGTGTTCGCATGTTATGAAGCCGATCTGCCAACTTGATAAGTATGACTCGGACATCACGTGCCATTGCTAACAGCATTTTACGAAAGTTTTCTGCCTGAGCATCTGCATGTGTCTGAAACTCAATCTTATCAAGTTTAGAAACACCATCAACTAAATCAGCTACCGCTGCACCAAATCTATTACTTATTTCAGGCTTAGAGACATGAGTATCTTCCATGACATCATGAAGCAATGCTGCAGTAAGGGTCTGAGTGTCTAAATGCAACTTACCTAGTATGCTAGCTACAGCTAAAGGATGAGATATATAGGGATCACCAGACTCTCTGAACTGTCCGGAATGCGCATTTTGACTAAAAAGATAAGCATTCTGAAGCTGAGAAATATCTTCTGGTTTTAGATAACCAGATAGTTCATGGAATAGAAATTCTCCTCCAGAGATAGAAGCAGAGGAGTCCGGCAGGCTTTTTGCTCGCATCGGAATTTCCTTAATTTTCCGTCCCTTCAATTGACTCACGTCGTACATATGTTGAAACGGGGAATATGCTTATAGTATTTCTATATATAACGGCCAAGTATGACTTTTAGTTACTAAATAAATAGAACTAATTTTCGCAATATACACTTCATCTTATAAAATTAAATATGTCCCGTATTTAAAATTTCCAGCCCTAACTTTCCTTGAGCTAACTCGCGTAAAGCAATTACTGTAGGTTTATCACGCGTAGACTCTACCATAGGAGGACTTCCAATTGAGATTTGTCTTGCTCTAATTGTAGCTGCCAAAGTCATATCAAAGCGATTGGGAATATTTTTTAAGCAATCATCGACCGTAATTCGTGCCATCGTCACTCTCCTGGTATGGTATTAAAAAATAAATCTGTTCGTCTAATAATGTTGGATGTATGGCATGTGTCACGATACAAGTTTCTGCAAAGTATAGGATAAATATTAATAAGAATATAAACTAGTTAACCGAATAAAATTTATCCAAACTTTGCTACCAAACCCTGATGACGAACAAGCTGTGTCGCCATTCTTAAACGCTCAGCCTGTATAACACAAATTAGATCTCTGAGCGCCTTATCCAAACTTGCGTTAATAATAACATAGTCATATTCGCTTACGTGGCTGATTTCCTGTCGTGCAGCTGCCATTCGCCGAAGTATTGCTTCCTGACAATCTTGATTACGATTTTTTAAACGAGATTCAAGTATTTCTAACGACGGTGGCAAAACAAAAATACTAATCGCTTTAGGAAAAATCTTTCTTACCTGTTGTGCACCCTGAGTATCAATCTCAAGTAAAACATCTTGCCCAGTGTTTATAGCACTATTGATCCATTTTTGCGAAGTTCCATATAGATTTCCATAAACTTCAGCACTTTCTAAGAATTCACCTTGATTAAGCATCTGCTCAAAAATTTTACGCTCTACAAAATAGTAATCTCGCCCGTGAACCTCTTCTTTACGGGCTGATCTTGAGGTGTATGAAATTGATAAACTCAGGCTAATATCTTCCTGAAGTAAAGCTTTAACTAAGCTAGTTTTTCCTGTTCCTGAGGGAGCACTAAGTATAAAAAGGCTTCCTAATGTTATTGACATTTCTAGGTCCTCTTGTAGTTAGGTTACATCATTTATTCACAATTCCTAGATATAACTTGGACATATTCCGCTTACGGCATATATTTTGTTTCATATAAATAATTTGATGTCCTACGTAAAAATCTAATTATTGCTCTATATATTGGCAATACGTAACTAAAGCTTCTCACATGCATCAGCAGCATCAGAAAACTTTTTATACCTCGCAAGCCACGCAAGTGGAATTGGGAATGCAGCTCCGCCCTTCTTCGCTATGTGTGCTGCTACAAATGCACCTAGCATAATAGAACGACCACAATTATCTCCGCCTGCTCGAATATTAGCCTTTATTGCGGTTTGATAATCTGAAGTACATTTTGCAATATGGAAAACTACAGGCAACCCCTCAGCAACATGGCAAGCAAGACCAAAACGCTTTGCAACTGCAATACTATCCAGCGCCTGTATAGAAAGTGCCTCTTCAAGTAGTGGCCCAAGCTTATCCCCGGCAAACTGTATGGCGTCAACCAATGCTTGTTTAATTGGCACATCATGTAGAATCTTAAACAATGCTGCGGCTGAGCATTGTGCAGCAGCAACTGCTAAATCGTTATTATTTGTCACACGTACCATTTTATCAACTCGCTTCATCAACACTTCGATAGCCTCTGCATGAGCTACAACTAAAGAAGGAAGTGCTGCCAATGATAAAAACTGGTCATCGTCTGCGCCTGATAATGCTGGGAATACTTTAGGTTCAAGCGGCAACAACGTATGTAATGTTTGGCGTGTGGGTGAATCAATATATCCGACATACGCACCACCTGGCCCAAAGTGCGCTCGATATTCAGTCTGATACTCAGTCCGATTAAAACTGCCGTGTCTTACTAAATGTTTAAGCATTAATAGGCATACCTCACCATAGGAACTTGATTCTCCCGCAACTTTATAACCGTGCGCGAAGTAACCCTTTATGCCAACATAATTACTAGCATCAGGCTTTAGAAATACAAGCCCTTTTGATGTTTCTATTTCAGCGATACGCTTTGAATCGTAAATCCAGTGCAAACCAAGTGTGGCAGAATCAGCTATAAGTGCACCAAGAATGGCGGCATTTTTTGAGTTCATCCGGTTTGTTTTTTTAGTAATTAAGTTCTACAAAAGAAAACTACAATGCACTTACTGATAATTGTTCCAGCAAAATATTATATTTCTTCATCAGCGGACATTTTACGAGCTTCGTCTTCCAACATTACAGGAATACCATCTTTAATAATAAAAGCGAGTCGGTCTACTTTACAAATAAGCTCGTCCTCAGACTTCCTATATACAAGCGGCCCTTTGCACAATGGACACACTAAAATATTAAGTAATTTTGTATCCATGAGCCATTCCCTCGGTATTTTTACTACTATTCATAAATAGTCCTATTTTCTTTTGCCTGAAGTTTCAGTCATAAAAGTAATGTGATGATACCCAGCAAGATGAGCAGCTTCCATCACAGAAATAACAGATTGATGTGTAGCATTAGCATCAGCATTAATTACAATTACTGGATCCTGCTGATCACCTGCAGCTGCACGTAATTCATCACTAAGTCCTTCAACACTATTATATTTGACAGGAATACGATTTATAACATAACCACCAATAGAATTAATCGATACATTGATAGTATTTGGACGATCTGACGGTTTATCCGCTGTAGCTTGTGGAAGACTTATCTCTAATTCTGAGAATTTAGAATATGTAGTAGTAATCATCAAAAATATTATAATTACCAGCAACACATCAATCATTGGAATCAAATTAATTTCTGGTTCTTCTTTTTGTCTGCCGCGTTGAAAATTCATTAGATAATTTTCCGTATCCCAATAAATATGGGCTATTTTCAATATAAAATCAAACCTTACGCTCTCCGTGAACAGTCTCAACTAGCTTCAATGCCTGTAGCTCCATTCCTATTACCATAGAGTCCACTTTAGCACGAAAGTAACGATAAAATATCATGCTTGGTATTGCTACCAAAATACCAAAAGCAGTATTGTAGAGTGCTACAGAAATACCGTGAGCAAGTTGTGCGGGATTATTACCACCGGTAGGTGAATTTGAACCAAATATTTCAATCATACCAACAATAGTTCCGAATAACCCTAATAATGGGCTCATGGAAGCAATGGTGCCTAGAGAAGTTAAATAACGATCAAGATCATGAGCTACAACACGACCAGCTTCTTCTATAGATTCTTTCATGACTTCACGTGGACTATCAACATTTTTCAGCCCTGCTGCCAATACTTGACCTAAGGGTGAATGTGAATGTAGGCGCACAAGCATGTCTGTACTTACTCCACGCTCCCGGTATTCCCGAATTACCTTTGTCAATAAACCTCTTGGAATCACCGTACTTAAACGTAAGGTCCATGACCGTTCGCCGATAATTCCAACAGCGAGGATAGAAGCTATAATAATAAACCAAATTGGCCAACCAGCAGCTTGAATCAGAGAAAACAAATAAAACCTCCTTTGTAACCTATATAAAATTAGATTCGTAATGTATCGTGCCTACACGTTTTCGGCAAGGATGAAAATATATTATCTTCAAAAATATGATATTTCGCTTATTTAAAATTATTATGGAAAGAATTGTCGTAGTTTGTACATACAATGACTAAATCATCTATCCATAATAATATTTTTAAATTTGATTAATTCCTAAGTTTATATTTACTTATTTAATATCAATATATTATATGTCATGTCAAAATTTCTATAAGTTTATCCAATGCAATTTTGTATGAAAAGTAGATTACTATAAAATGTTATGATGAATTTCCCCTCGGACATGAATAGTACACCTACTGTCTTAAGCGTAAGTGAATTAAACCATAGCGCCAAAGACTTACTTGAGCATGCATTTCCACAGATATGGGTCTGTGGTGAAATTTCTAATCTTAAGCAATATGATTCTGGACATTGGTATTTTTCCCTTAAGGACGCCAATGCGCAAGTACGTTGCGTTATTTTCAGCCATAAAAACAAAAATCTGAATTGGCAACCTGAAGACGGCATGCAAGTTGAGGTGCAGGCACTTGTAACACTTTACAAGGTACGGGGTGATTTTCAGTTAAATGTGAATACAATCCGCCTAGCAGGAAGAGGGGCATTATTCAAAGCATTTGAGCAACTAAAGATCAAACTAGAGAAAGAAGGACTATTTGATTCTTCCCGCAAAAAATTGCTGCCGTCTTTCCCTAAACAAATAGGCATCATAACTTCTTGCTCGGGCGCAGCTCTACGCGACGTACTATCAACACTACAACAACGCATGCCTTCAATACCAGTGATTATCTATCATACTTCAGTACAAGGTGACGGCGCCGCAATAAAAATTGCAGAGGCTATTCAAATTGCAACAAAACGTAGTGAATGCGATGTATTAATTCTTTGCCGAGGCGGCGGAGATATTGAAGATCTGTGGGCATTTAACGAGGAAATTGTAGCGAGAACAATCGCCTCATGTCCTATACCAATCATCTGTGGTGTAGGTCATGAAACTGATTTTACTATTGCAGATTTTATAGCTGATGTTCGCGCACCAACTCCTACTGGTGCAGCACACCTAATTTGTCCGGATCGGAAAGAATTGTTACATCACGTACTGACTGTAAGTAACCATATTCAACGTATAATTCAAAGTAGTATTGAAAACTACATGCAACATATTGATATGCTCTCTCACCGCTTAATACACCCAAATGAACAAATCAATATTCAATTTATGCGACTTCAACATATTTACAAAAGACTTACTAACACCTGGGCGCATAACTTTGATAATCAATATTGGACACTTCGTGACTTGAATCAGCGCATCACTACTGTAAGGCCAGATATCCCCCGCTTGGTTTCACAACTATACGAATTAGAATCTCGATTACGTAGAAGAGTTATCCATCATTTTGATAGCCTAACATCCGAAATACAAAAGCAGAAAATACATCTTGATCACTTAAATCCTCAATCTGTCCTAGAACGTGGATATAGTATTGCCTACAACAAAGATGGTAACGTCTTACGCAATAGCGACCAGTTCAACATTGGTGACAACATCAAAATATCATTTGCCAAAGGATGGGGTAAAGTAAAAGTGGTAGAAAAAGGAAAGTAACACAAGCTATGATGGCAACATAACCATAAAATTCTCTTTCCCTATGTAGACATTCCAGATAGGGTAGTGCAGACTAATAGTTTAGAGAAGATCTTCTCCAGAACTTATCCTGTTTAGTATTATTCTTCAAACTGTATAAATATATAAAGTCGGCTAGGTTGACTTTTTTTCAAACAAGGAATCATAACTAAAATGCCAAGAAACTTTCTAATGCTTGGTGCTATAAATGCATTTCTGTGTGTAGCATTTGGCGCATTTGGTGCACACGGTTTAAAACAAATGATCTCAGCAGACATGCTGACTGTGTATCAAACGGGTGTACAGTACCATTTCTATCATGCGCTTGGCCTTATAGTCGTCGGTTTGGTGTTATTACACTTTCCTAAATCAAGGTCTATAGCACTTGCTGGCTGGTTAATGCTTATAGGAATAATATTATTTTCAGTTAGTCTTTACGCACTAAGTCTTACTGGAATACGTGGATTAGGTGCGATTACGCCACTAGGTGGTATAGCGTTTCTGAGCGCGTGGGCACTACTTACCTATGGCATAGTAACTAATAAATAAAACAACCCGCTACTGTAGCTGGCACCACTGCAATATTTCTACATGACACCCTACTACTTTTTTGCTCCTTATCCACGTATTCCAGTAAACAAAGTTTGTAAATGAAACTAAAACTAAGAATTATTTTTTTGTTGATATTTCTGGGCTGCACAAGCTTGATTGGATACGCTATATATCTTCAGTTAGCTGCTCAACTCTTACCCTGTCCACTTTGTGTAGCACAGAGAGTTGCATATTGGCTGGTTGGTTTAACAGCCCTATTTGCTTTTCTACATAACACACGAGGTGTTGGATATAAAATATATAGCGTCTTAATTACTTTTTTTGCACTTCTTGGAATGTCGGTCGCACTACGTCATTCCTGGCTAATTCGATTTCCGGAAGCGATTGAATGTGGCATTAGTCCTGAAGAAGAATTCCTGAATAGCCTATTAATAGCCAAATGGTGGCCCACTATGTTTAAAGCAAATGGAGACTGTACAGATATAACATGGGAACTTATGTCGCTTACTATTCCTGAATGGTCAGCTAGCTTCTTTTTACTTTTTTTAATAATTGCGATTTATGTTCTATTTTACGGTCGTGCTCATTATTAAGTTAAAATAAACTTCTCTGTAGTCTGATTGGTAAAACTACATGTTAGACAACTTGAATAAGACACATAAACCACACAACACTAAATGTTAAGAAGCTGCAGGTCCTACAGGAGTATCAATCATCTGAAGCATCTTCATTCTCTGAATCTTCTGGATCTATATATTCTACGACAACAGAGCGCTTCTTCTTAGTTTCATCCGTCGCAGACGGATCTTGATCTACCCCCTCTGTGGCAGCCGCAGTAGAATCTTCTCCTTCTCCCTCTAGCTCATCATCTATGGATCTCGGCGGGTTGCCATCGTAAATCAAACTACGCCGGCGTTGTAAATGAGCATCTCGTAAGAACTCATACTTATCTAGTGCACCCTCGTCTACAATTTCCTCTGCTTCTAATAGCTCAGCACGCTTACTAACAGCATTTAGCGCTCCCACCGCCGGGCCAATACCAACTGAAATGATCCCTGAATAAAAATTTGGATTGGTACCTATGTCCACTATCATAGCGCTAGCATCTCGTACCGTACTTCCACCCAAAACAGGTAATACAAGGTATGGCCCACTAGATACACCGTAATGAGCTAGTGTCTGCCCAAAATCTTCATGCCGCTTTGGAAAACCATAAGGAGTTCCGAAGTCAACCAATCCTGCCATCCCAAGAGTAGTATTAATCACAAAACGTGCAGTGTCATTTCGTGCATTTTTAAATTTTAACTGTAAAATATCATTAAATATCACATTAAGATCATCAAGATTAGAATAAAAATTAGCAATCATTGTTTCGATAGGATCAGGAACTATAAATTTGTAACCCTTTGCTACCGGTTTTAAAGCATTCTCATCAACTGACTCGTTGAAAGAAAATATTGAACGATTCATCGATTCGTATGGGTCTATCGAACTAGTAGGAGGAGTAGAGGCGCAACCAGAAAGAAAAACTCCGGTAATCAATAGAGCAAAAAAGCTGTGTACGTTTCGGTAGGTGTTATTCATATTATTCTCTTCTAATGACTGTGGGAGTCTGCCACAAATATATATTGGATTCAACCTTGTAGTACAACTTCTTTACCAATAAACAGCATTGTCAAGGAGTACCAATGGTTTATATGTTTACTAAATAAGTACATTTGTATCATTTTTCATGAAAATTTCTTTTTACCTTGTAATATTAGATCTTACTGAAAATTTTGTTGTAAGAAATGAGTAGTTTTTACTTCTCGCTCCTTAAAATGAATGAAGCTTATAGCTGAACATCTATATAGAGTTATAAATAAACACAATTTTTATATAGTGACTTACTCGATACTACGCCTAGAAAAGTCCTTAAGACGAATACCAAGTAACCATAAAGCCATAAAATAGCTTGTTGCCCCCAGCATCACCACCCAAGTTAATCGAATAATACGCTCTACTGAGGAATTTTCCAGCCATAATGTAGTACTTCCCATAGTGAACCAAAGCACTATAGCCATCACAATTAACGCTATTAGCACTTTAACAAAGAAAGTCAGCCATCCTGGCTGTGGTTGGTAAATGCGGTAGCTCCGTAGTTTATAGTAAAGCAAACTAGCGTTAAAGCATGCACCTAGACTAATTGCTAATGCCAATCCTGCATGTTGTAAAGGAATTATGAATGCAAGGTTCAAAAGCTGTGTAACAACAAGAGTAATAGCAGCTATTTTTACAGGAGTTTTGATATTTTGACGCGCATAAAATCCAGGAGCTAACACTTTAATTAAAATCAGTCCCAATAAGCCTACACTGTATGCAATTAATGCATTGCGCGTCATCAACACATCATTCGCAGAGAATTCGCCATGAAAAAATAGTGTAGAGATTAGTGGAGTAGCAAGTAACGCCAATGCAACGGCAGCAGGCAATGTCATCATTACAGTTAGCCGTAACCCCCAGTCAAGAAGCTTAGAATACTCATCATTACTGTTGCTAGTATAATAACGGGAAAGGGAAGGAAGCAGAATTGTCCCTAAAGCCACTCCCAATAAACCTGCAGGAAATTCCATCAGTCGATCTGCATAGTAAAGCCACGACACACTCCCAGTAATGAGAAAAGAAGCAAATATGGTACTAATTAACAAGCTAATCTGCCCAACAGAAACCCCAAACACTGCTGGGCCCATTTGTTTGACTACCCGCCACGCACCAGCATCATTAGATTTAAGACGTGGGCGTGGCAATAATTTTATGCGCACAAGAAAAAACAATTGAAAAGCTAGTTGTAGCACACCGCCTATGAATACCGCCCAGGCTAATGCCAACACTGGTGGGTCTAAAAATGGCGCGAGCCATAGTGCGCAGGCAATAAATGAAATGTTTAAAAGTGCGGGAGTAAATGCCGGAACAGAAAATTTTCCAAAAGTATTAAGTACACCAGCTGCTAAAGATACTAGCGATATAAATAGAATATAAGGGAATACTATTTGTAAAAGTTCAACTGTTAATGCAAACTTTTGTGGACTGGCAGAAAAGCCAGGCGCACTAACATAAATAATTAAGGGTGCTGCGATCACACCAATGAGTGTAACAATGAATAGCGCAACCATCATTAACGCAGCTATATGATTAATAAGCTCGTGCGTTTCTTCAAATGTGCGGGTATTCTTATACTCCGAAAGTATAGGCACAAATGCTTGTGAAAAAGCGCCTTCTGCAAACATACGACGCAACAAATTAGGTATACGAAAAGCAACAAAAAAAGCGTCAGTAGCAATGCCCGCTCCAAAAATACGAGCGATTAACATATCACGTACAAATCCGAGAATACGGGATATTAGGGTCATGCTGCTGACAGCAGCGAAAGCTTTAAGAAGATTCATTGAAACATATGTTACCCTGAATTTTATAACTAGTTATGTAAGTTATTATCTTAGCTTCTTAGCGTTATTAATAAATTAGCTAAATATAAAATCGGAAATCCAATCTTAGAATCTACACCCGGGAAATTTATCCAAATATATTTACACTTGATTCTATTTCCTAACTTAGTTTAATCAACATAACTTCCACATTATCCCCTCATTTTTCTTGTAATATGTTAAGAACAGACTTATACTGTAAGATTATTTTACAGATGCTGAGTTGGAAACCTCTATGGCTAATAGCGCACAAACTAGAAAACGGGCAAGACAGAATATTAAGGAAAGTGCCCACAATCATAGTCTCCGCTCCAAACTCCGTACAGCGATTAAACGTGTAATCAAGGCCATCAAAGATGGCGACAAAATTGCTGCACAAGATGCGTTTAAGATATCATGTTCCACGGTAGATTCGATTGCCGACAAGAAGATTATCCACAAGAACAAGGCAGCTCGCCACAAGAGCCGCTTATCAGCTGCCATTAAAGCAATGACCTAACTGATAGTTTAATCTCGCCAGAAAGTTCTTCTATGTTGGCCACCAAACATTTTTGCATTTTTGTGGTTCCTTCTGACTCCAGTCTAACCTTATATATAGCCGTCGTACTGCTTAAGCAGAAACTAAAATATTATGACTTACTAAAGTTTCAAGTTAGGCAGAGTCAAACAAAATAATACTCTCAAGAAAACCGGTTATCTGATAGGCGTGATGCTCCAGAAGTTATGAATAATTGTTTTTTTATTAATTGCACTAACTATTTTCTTGAAATCATTAACCATCTTTGACGAAAAGGCTTGAAAAATCTGCTTAAATGAGTAACTATAATTAATAGCGATACTATAAAGTTTATAGCGTACGGCGGCTCATGCCGCCGTGTTACATTCTGACGCTAAAAGACTTAATTACCAATGGAAAATCTGATGAACACCTATACGCGACTACCTGTTACCTTTGTCAAGGGTACAGGAGTATGGCTATGGGACGACCAAGATAAATTATATCTTGATGCCCTTGCTGGCATAGCTGTGTGTAGTCTCGGACATTGTCACCCTAAACTTGTAAAGGCTATCTCTGAACAAGCTGCAACATTGATCCACACTTCAAATCTGTATCATATAGATAAACAACAAAAACTAGCGCATAAACTTGCAGTATTATCCGGTATGGATAAAGCCTTCTTCTGTAATTCTGGGGCTGAAGCTAATGAAACCGCGATTAAATTAGCAAGACTATATGGTCACAACAAAGGCATAGACTTACCAACTGTCATTGTTATGGAGCAATCCTTTCATGGTCGCACCATGGCCACTCTGACTGCAACTGGTAGCCGAAAAGTACGAGCAGGATTTGAACCACTTCTTCCCGGATTTGCTCGAGTACCTTTCAATGATCTTGAGGCAATTAGACAAGTAGCGATACACAACAAAAATATTGTTGCAATCCTAGTTGAACCATATCAAGGAGAAGGTGGTGTTAATATACCTCCGGTAAGCTATTTAAAGGAATTACGTAAGATATGTAGCGAAAATAATTGGCTGCTGATGCTAGACGAAGTTCAATGTGGTATTGGTCGAAGTGGTAAATGGTTTGCCTTCCAACATAGCGACATAGTTCCAGATGTAATGACGCTAGCCAAAGGCCTTGGCTCAGGTTTTCCCATTGGAGCCTGTCTTGCAGGAAATATGGCAGGAGAGATTTTTAAACCAGGCAGCCATGCCTCTACTTTTGGTGGTAATCCACTAGCTTGTACTGCGGCGATCACCACACTAGATGTAATTGAAGAAGACAATCTAATGGAAAATGCTCTGGAGCAAGGGAAGTTCATTCTTCAAGCCTTTCAGACACAATTGGATAGCATGGAACACATCACACAAATACGTGGTCAAGGATTGATGATAGGTATAGAACTTTCAAAGCCTTGTGAAGATCTAGTAAGTTACGCTTTAAAGCAGGGAATCCTTATAAACGTGACCTCGAATAACGTCATACGGCTACTACCGCCATTAATAATAAAACATAGCGAAGCAGAAAAAATAGTAAATATTATATCCACTTTAATAAAAAATTTTTTGAATAAATCGTAAATTGAAGTAATGGAATAAGAATAGATATTTCTAATTTAAAGATCTACAAAAATTATGCAACTTAAACACTTTTTACAATTTAATGACTTTGTATATGAAGAATTCGAATATCTATTTGAGCGTACGCGATGGATTAAAAATGGATTTAAGCAGTATCAACGTTATTGGCCACTAGAGGACCGTACACTTGCAATGATTTTTGACAAGCACTCAACCCGTACGAGACTATCATTTGAAGCAGGTATGCACCAGCTGGGTGGAGAAGCAATCTACCTGTCAAATCGTGACACTCAACTTGGACGAGGTGAGCCAGTTGAAGATGCGGCAAGAGTAATCTCACGTATGGTAGACATAGTTATGATCAGAACATACGAGCATGACATTGTTAAGCGATTTGCTTTACATTCAAGGGTACCAGTAATTAATGGATTAACTGACGAATATCATCCCTGCCAGATTATGGGTGACATTTTTACCTTTATTGAGCAACGGGGAACTATTTTGGGTAAGACTATTGCATGGATTGGCGATTCAAATAACGTATGTAACACCTGGCTGCAAGCAGCAGAAGTATTTAATTTTAAAGTTCATGTCTCTACGCCGCCTGGGTATGAAATTAAACCTGAGCAAGCTGGACTTAATGGGACCAGTCATTATGAGGAGTTTTCCGACCCTCATGATGCTGTAAAAAATGCCGATCTTGTTACCACCGATGTTTGGACAAGTATGGGATTTGAGGCTGAAGCAGAGGAACGAAGAAAAGACTTTGCTGATTTTCAAGTAGATTGCAAAATGATGTCCTGTGCAAAGAAGCAGGCCCTGTTTATGCACTGCTTACCTGCTCATCGTGGTGAAGAGGTCGCCTCGGATATTATTGATGATCCACAATCCATCGTTTGGGAAGAAGCAGAAAATCGACTACATACACAAAAAGCACTAATGGAATATCTAATATTGGGTGAAATTAATCCGAGAACCCCTTTGTAGTAAATTACAAAAAGAAATTTTATGAAAAGTAATAAAAAGAACTATTCGTCTAAAATTAATAAAATTGTCTTAGCTTTCTCAGGGGGGCTTGATACCTCGGTGATTCTGAAATGGTTACAAGACACCTACCAATGTGAAATTGTTACTTTTACCGCTGATATTGGCCAGGGTGAGGAGGTTGAACCTGCACGAGCTAAAGCAAAACAATTTGGTATAAAAGAAATTTTTATTGAAGACTTACGAGAAGAGTTTGTGCGTGATTTCGTATTCCCAATGTTTCGCGCAAACACTATTTATGAAGGCGAATACCTACTTGGGACAAGTATTGCTAGACCACTAATTGCAAAACGTCAAATTGAAATTGCCAGAAAAACTGAGGCTGACACAGTTTCACACGGAGCAACTGGAAAAGGTAATGATCAGGTACGTTTTGAACTTGGTTATTACGCACTACAACCTGATATTCATGTAATTTCTCCATGGCGTGAGTGGGATCTCACATCACGAGAAAAACTATTGCAATACGCGAAACAAAACCATATCCCGATAGAAATGAAAAAGAAGACTGGCTCACCATATAGTATGGATGCTAATCTATTACATATATCTTATGAAGGCCGCATATTAGAAAACCCTGCGCTTGAACCAAATGAATCCATGTGGCGCTGGAGCATATCCCCTGAAAAGGCCCCTGATAAGGCAGAATATGTCGATATTGAATTTAGCAAGGGAGACATTGTTGCATTAAACGGCAAAGAAAACTCACCTGCAAATATACTCACCGCACTTAACCAACTTGGTGGAAAGCATGGCATAGGACGACTTGATTTAGTTGAAAATCGCTATGTTGGTATGAAATCACGTGGGTGTTATGAGACTCCTGGTGGCACCATCATGTTACGTGCCCATCGTGCGATAGAATCTATCACCCTTGACAGGGAAGTTGCTCATTTGAAGGATGAATTAATGCCACGTTATGCTGAGTTAATATACAACGGTTATTGGTGGAGCCCTGAACGAGAAATGTTGCAAACTATGATTGACGCTTCACAAACTAATGTAAACGGATGGGTTAGAGTGAAGCTCTACAAAGGAAACGTAATTGTAGTTGGACGGGATTCCAAAACAAATTCTCTATTTGATCCCAAGATTGCAACATTTGAAGAAGATAAAGGATCGTATAATCAATCTGATGCCGAAGGATTTATCAAACTGAATGCTTTGCGGATGCGAATAGCATCAAAGCTAAGAGGACGTTAATTAATCTTGAATCTATCATATTCCCTGTTTGGAATAAGAGAGTTACCATATGAACCACAAACAGATAATTACTTAGTTTCTTATGTGGGTTTTTGATGCCAAGCAATTTATGTTAATTGGAGACCTCATGCCATCATTTGATATAGTTTCAGAAGTTGACAAACAAGAAATTAGAAATGCGCTTGATCAAGTGAACAAAGAAGTCAGAACCCGATTTGATTTCAAAGGATCAGATGCACGAGTAGAACAGGATAACTACATTCTTACCATTTATGCTGATGATGAATTCAAGCTTAGCCAGATATTAGACATCCTCATGGGTAAATCTGCTAAGCGTGGTATTGATGTACGATGTATGGATAAAGGTGAAACGGAAAAAATTACCGGAAACAAAGTTAAACAGAAGATAACAGTAAAAATTGGATTAGAAACTGATCTTGCAAGAAAAATTGTAAAACTCATTAAAGAAAGTAAGCTTAAAGTTCAAGCTAGTATACAAGGAGATACAGTTCGTATATCTGGTAAAAAAAGAGACATATTACAAGAAGCAATTTCATTAATTAAAAAGTCAATTACAGAATTTCCGCTTCAATTCCAGAATTTCCGAGACTAAGTTCTTTATTATTTTAAAACTGACAGAATCAAGCATACTACCTAGTTGGCATTGGAAAAGTACCAGAATTAATGTACTTTACTTTTCTGTATTAAATTTTGCTTAGTACTAGTAGAAACTGAGGAACCCCTTGTGTAAGGAGACTCGTGTTTAAGCAAAATACTGTAGTAAGTTCGGACAGATTCTGTTAGAAACACTGCTTCACCACCTCGTGCATAGCCATGCTTTAGCTTCGCAAAATATTTACTGTTACTTAATAATGGTAGTGATTTTTTTAGATCCACCCACAAATCTGGGCTTAACCCCATCTGTTGTGCCAAGATGCGAGCATCTTCTATATGCCCATAACCCTGGTTATAAGCAGCTAATGCAATCCAAGTCCGATCTGGTTCTTCTATACGTAGCGGCAACATATCTTTTAAGATTAGCAAATAGCGTGCTCCGGCTAAAATACTCTGTTGCGGGTCAAGACGATCAGTCACTTTCATCCGCTCAGCAGTGTCTTCTGTTAGCATCATAATTCCCCTTACATTTGTAGGAGAAATAGCCATATGATCCCAATGAGACTCCTGATACGCTAAAGCAGCAATTAGTCTCCAGTCGATTTTAGTTATTTCTTCAGCCTGATGGAAATAATCTCGTAAATTAGGAAGATCCGTACGTATTTTTTTTAAAAATTTATTTACATCATCTTTTTCCAACTGAAAAATGTGCCCATAATATCTGTCAAGTAAGCGATTCAACGTTCCATCTTTCTCGATGCGCTTAAAGAATTTTTGTACTTTCTCCTGTAATTCTGGATCTACATATATTGGAAACGCCCAGGCCTTACTAGTTCTTATACCTAGATTTATAGCTACATCCAGATTTGTATAGAAATTTTTTGCACGGCTTATATGCATTGAATCCGTTACTATATGATCAATTTTTCCCTCTGCTAGTCTAGCCAGCAAATTTTCCGTTGTTTTGTCGGCTTCAGTCCACTTTAAGTTCGGGGCCAGCAGTTTAGCCTCATCTAATCTTTCGACATATACTGTTCCCTTTACAACCTCGATATTCTTTCCAACCAAGTCCTGAATACTTTTTGGTGTAGCACTACTTGTATTGTAAGCAACTTGTGGTTGCGTACTCTGATAAATTGGACCAAAAAGTACACGTAACTGATTCTTGGTGGTAACACTAATACCAGCCGCAAAATGCCCCCTATGCTTTTCTAAGGCTAATAACATCTCTTCCATATCTGATACCACTATAAACTTTATCTTCTTTCCTAACTCCTTAGCAAATTCTGAGACGAGATCAAACTCCAATCCAGTATATATACCTTCTGGATTTTTATAATACGTATCGCGGCCATTTACAGTAATGACTATTAACTCATCAGTTTTATTAAGTAAAGGTACTGATCTCTCAGAAGAGTCACAGGAAGTTATCAAAAAACCACAAACAAAAAGTGAAAGAATTAGTAGAAAAATACGTACTAAAGAAGTTTGCATAATTTTAAGTTATTCTGACACGTTTCCTTCACAAACAAAGGTAAAATTAACTGTTAGAATGTTTGTCGTAGTAAATTGGAGAGGTACCGAAGTGGTCATAACGGCGCTGATTCGAAATCAGATGGTCGGGGCAACCTGGCACGTGGGTTCAAATCCCACCCTCTCCGCCAAATTTTCTAAGAAATACCCCTATTAACCTTATCTAATTCTTCACTAATTATAAGCAAAAAAACTTTAGAAGGAGAGAATCATGATCAGAAGAACTATTTTTTTTATATTTATCTTATTTACTTCTTTTTGGGCAGCATTAAGTTCATCACAACCATTACATAGTGGTGACGGCTGGCGACTTGTTAGATCTGTCCAGCTTGGCAATACCGGTAAATATATTCATATGGTTCTGATCGATTTAAAACGGGATACTGATATAGCTGTTTATGGGGCAGCACTTAAAAAGATTTGCAGATCGGAACCTGATTTTTGTAGAGTGAGGTTTTGGAACGAAGAGCGCTACGTACCTAAGTCAATTTCATTTACCAGAGGCCAGTTTAAAACAATGAGAGCAGAATATACTTTTAATCGCGCAGGTGACATTCAAGAGATGCGATACTCATGCACAGTTTTACCTGACAAGGGTCAATGCTTCTCAAACTAAAAACAAAAATGTTAAATCAATTCCATACTAACTAGATATAATACAAGTAATTTTTATTAGACAAACATATCTAGTTTATTATTCATAAATTAAGCTGTTTCTTCGTCCTCTTCGTCTTCTTCGTCCTCTTCGTCTTCTTCGTCCTCTTCGTCTTCTTCGTCCTCTTCGTCTTCTTCGTCCTCTTCGTCTTCTTCGTCCTCATCTATTCTCACGACCATTTTGCCTTGTGCCTTACTAGCA
>CAJIBK010000025.1_pt1 | contig 42595 bp, 40 predicted proteins | sample 9199341 | NCBI WGS metagenome assembly CAJIBK01 (sample SAMEA7708305, study PRJEB35096) | sediment metagenome | biome: marine neritic benthic zone biome [ENVO:01000025]; feature: sediment [ENVO:00002007]; material: shallow marine sediment [ENVO:03000034] sea grass bed [ENVO_01000059] ...
ATGCCACCCGGCAAAAATTTCGAAAAAAATTACGCGAAGGCAAACTCGACGATAAGGAAATTGAAATCGAAGTTTCAGCAGCACACACGCAAATGGAGATCTTTGCTCCTCCAGGAATGGAAGACCTAACTACGCAAATTCAGGGAATGTTTCAAAATTTAGGAGGCGAGAGGAAAAAAACTCGCAAGCTAAGAATCAGGGAAGCAATGAAAATCATCGCAGAGGAGGAAATCTCCAAACTGATTAATGATGAAGAATTGAAACTACAGGCGGTACAAAACGTTGAACAGAATGGCATTGTATTTCTAGATGAAATCGACAAAATTACTAGTCGCTCCGAAACCTCAGGTACCGATGTGTCACGCCAAGGGGTACAACGCGATTTATTGCCCTTAGTAGAGGGCACTACCATATCTACTAAGTATGGCATGATAAAAACCGATCACGTCCTGTTCATTGCTAGCGGGGCATTTCACCTTTCCAAACCCTCCGATCTGATTCCTGAGCTTCAAGGGCGTTTTCCAATTCGTGTTGAACTTGCTAGCCTCAATGCAAGTGACTTTGTACAAATTCTTACTAACACAGATGCATGTTTGACGCGACAATATGAAGCACTCTTAGAGACTGAAGAAATTAAACTAGAATTTAAGCCAGATGCTATCAAGCGCTTATCTGAGATTGCTTTCGCGGTCAATGAAAAAACTGAGAATATTGGTGCGAGGCGACTATACACTGTCATGGAAAAACTTTTAGAAGAAATTTCCTTTGATGCTGCAAAACATAGCGGAAGCACCATCTCAATTGACCCCGCCTACGTAGATGCAAGGCTCAAAGACTTGTCCCAGAGTGAAGACTTAGCCCGCTACGTGCTTTAAAATCTTTTTTTCATTGTTGAATATTAGAAACTTACAAGCGAGGTTTATCTTAACCTCACTATAATACTAACTGCAAAACAATCCATTGCCATGAAGCATCTATGACTTTACCAGATTGTCCCAACTTTAAATCTCATTTTGCAGAACTCCTGAGTCATGCACTGCACACTTTGTCAAACACAGACTTAGATATTAATATTGAGTTTGCTCGCCCAAAGCAGGCTAGTCATGGTGATTACTCTTGTAATCTAGCAATGCAGTTAGCTAAGCCACTACGCCAAGACCCACGCACTATCGCCACCTTATTAGTTAATGCCATGCCCTCTTCTCCCTACCTGGAAAAAGTTGAGGTCGCTGGAGCAGGATTCATCAATTTATTTCTTACAATCCAAACTAAACAACAATTTCCACGCATTGTCCTAAAAAGCAATAAAGGGTTTGGCTGTGGAAATTATGGAGAAAAGAAGAAAATTCAGGTTGAGTTTGTTTCAGCCAACCCCACTGGACCATTACATGTCGGCCATGGGCGTGGTGCTGCATTTGGCGCAAGTCTTTCTAATGTACTGACAGCAGCAGGTTTTTCTGTTTCACGTGAGTACTATGTCAATGATGCAGGCAGGCAAATGGATATTCTCGCGGTGTCTACATGGTTACGTTATCTTGAATTAAATGGCCAATCTATATTCTTTCCTACTACTGCCTATCAAGGTGAATATGTTCGTAACATGGCACAGTTAATTTACAAAGCACATGGTAACCGCTATGTACATCAAAATAAGTCTCTACCAGAAAACCTTTTTGGCCAGAAAGTAAAAAAAGAGGTTGATCCTGAGGTATTGCTTGATCAACTAATTCTTGATACAAAAAATTTTCTGGGGCAAGACTACACATACATTCACAATTTCGTTTTAACTGAGCAACTAGGAGACTGTCGCAATGATTTGATGGAATTTGGCGTAGTGTTCGACACTTGGTTTCCAGAACAAACGTTATTTGAAGATGGTATGGTGGCACATGTAATTAAGTTACTAGAACAAAAGAATTATTTATATCAGCAAGATGGTGCTATATGGTTTCGCTCATCCGATTTTGGTGATAAAAAAGATCGAGTTGTGCAGCGAGAAAATGGGCAATTCACATACTTTGCCTCCGATATTGCTTATCATCTTAATAAATTTCAGCGCGGCTTTGAGCGCATCATAAATGTGTGGGGAGCTGACCATCACGGCTATATCCCGCGAATGAAAGGAGCGCTCCAAGCACTAGCACTTGACCCATCAAAACTAGAAATTGCACTAGTACAGTTTGCTGTACTGTACCGCAATGGAGTTAAAGCGCCCATGTCTACACGCTCAGGAGAATTTGTAACATTACGAGAGTTACGTCAGGAAGTAGGTAACGATGCGGCGCGATTCTTTTACCTGTTGCGTAAAAGTGACCAACATCTAGATTTTGATTTAGATCTAGCTAAATCACAACATAATGATAACCCAGTGTATTATGTACAATATGCTCACGCGCGAGTATGTAGCGTTCTGGAACAATGGGGAGAAAACTCTTCTATTCTTGCCACTGTTGATACAGCTCTACTCACTAGTACTGTAGAATTGTCCCTTCTACAAAAACTGATTGATTACCCAGAAATGATAGATGTAGCAGCAAGAGAACTTTCTCCTCACTTGATTGCCTTCTACCTTAGAGAACTGGCGGGTGAGTTCCATAGTTACTACAACTCTACACGCTTTCTTGTGCCTGAAGTGCCCCTTAGGCTCGCCAGATTGGCGCTTATTGCTTCGGTACGACAGGTGTTAGCTAATGGGTTAACTTTGCTGGGAGTTAGCGCGCCCGAAAAAATGTAAGTTTACAACTAGCTAAAACTTCTATGAGTAGAGATTATAAATCACCTTCCAAGTCTGCATCCAAAAAGAAAGGATCTACACTTCTTTTAGGATTATTCCTTGGTTACGTGCTAGGTCTTGTCAGTGCTATTGGTGTGTGGTTGTATATCCATCAAGCACCTAGTCCATTCATTTTAAGCGACAAGCCTGAAGCCAGTAAAACGGTAGAAAATTCAAGTAAAAATACTTCAAAAGAAACACAAATCTCTGACAACAAAAATAAATCAGTAGAAACTATAAGCGAAAAACCACGATTTGAATTTTACAAAATACTACCTGGTAGTGAAGAGCCTATCACTGAGCAACAACTTCAAAAAGATGTACAGAAGGAACCATTATCCAAGGACAAATATTATCTTCAGGCAGGATCTTTTAAGAATGCTGAAGATGCAGAAAATCTAAAGGCCAAACTTGCTATGCTCGGTATGGAAGCATATGTTCAATCAGCCGATTTATCTGAAAAAGGTATGTGGCACAGAGTTCGTGTAGGGCCCTTTACAAAAATTGCTGACATCAACCAGGTGCGCGCATCTCTACTGGAAAGTGGCGTTGATGCTACTCTTATTAAAGTGCATGGAGAAGCTCGATAAGGAGCTACATTATATTATTGCTGAAAATGGAAAAATTGATTTTACTTAGAGGAAAAAAAATGAATTCTATGCGTTTCTTTGTAGTGTTTTTCTTATTCCTTAGCTTAGGCCTCACAAGTACATTTAACGTACGCGCAGAACTTACCAAGGGTCGTGATTATGCCGTCTTAGCTAGCCCTCAACCGACAGATAGCGGTAAAAATATTGAGGTGCTAGAGTTCTTCTGGTATGGCTGTCCACACTGTTACAAATTACACCCGCACATCAAAGCTTGGATGAAAAAAATGCCAAAAGATGTAACTTTCCGCTACATTCCAGCAATTTTTCGTGATACTTGGATTCCTGGCGCAAAAACTTTCTATGCGCTGGAGGTTCTAGGAGAAAGAAATAAATTACACGATAAAATCTATGATGCCATTCATATCGATAAAATTGACTTGACCAAAAAGGAACTGTTATTTGATTGGATCGAAAAACAAGGTATTGATCGAAAAAAATTTGTTGATATTTACAATTCGTTTTCAGTTGGAAATCGATCAGCGCAATCTTCACAAATGTCTAAAAAATATGGTTTAAGAGGTGTTCCATCATTAGTAGTAGATGGAAAGTATCTGGCCAGCGGCAGAATGGGAGGTACTCCACAAGACACAATTAGAACACTAGATGGATTGATTAAAATAGCACGTAAGGAAAGAACCAAAAAATAGTACGTTGACTTCTTTCCAATCACAATTTCCCAATGTCATTAAAAGTTATTATTAGCGGAGCTTCCAGCGGATTAGGCATGGCATTAGCAAAGCACTACGCGAAATTTGGTGCGACGCTTGGATTAATTGCTAGAAACAAACAGCCATTAGAAGCTTTATCTGATGAGCTACCTGGCGCATCTTTTTATGATGCTGATGTTCGAAATTCCCAATCTATGCAATCTGTTGCACGTGACTTTACTCAGCGCTATGGATGCCCAGACATTGTCATCGCAAATGCTGGGGTCAGTCGTGGAACCCTAACAGAGAATGTAGAAGATAACGAAGTTTTTAAATCTATCTTAGCAACTAACGTCAATGGTATGGTCAATACCTTTCAGCCATTTATCGTTGCAATGAAAGCATCCGGACAAGGCAGTTTAGTTGGAATTACTAGTGTTGCTGGCTATCGCGGACTTCCTGGTGGAAGCGCATACTCGGCATCAAAAGCTGCTGCTATCACGTATCTAGAAAGCCTACGTGTAGAAATGTTTGGAACCGGTATTTCTGTTATCACTGTTTGCCCTGGTTTCATTGTCACCCCGATGACAATGAATAACCCATTTCGTATGCCCTTTATCTTGACAGCAGAAGCCGCAGCAAAAAAAATTGTGCGCATCATTAAGCAAAAAAAAACATACGCTGTAATTCCCTGGCAAATGGCAATTGTTGCACGTGTGCTAAAAATACTTCCTAACTTTATTTATGATCGCTTACTGGCCAACATGCCGCGCAAACCAAGATGATTCAGCCTAAAATACATACAATTATTATTCTCGAAAACTAATGTAATCATTTCAAAAAATGACAAAAACGCTGAGCAAGAAAATAATTTTTGGTGCGGGATGTTTTTGGGGTGTAGAAGTTGCTTTCCGTAAAGTTAGAGGTGTCAATGATGTTATATGTGGATATTCTGGGGGTCACGTCAAAAATCCCGTATACGGCGATATATGTACGGGCGAAACGGGTCATGCCGAAGTGGTACAAGTATTATATGATACTTCCAAAATCACTTTCGAAGCATTACTTGATGTTTTCTGGAATTGCCATAATCCAACCACGCTCAACCGGCAAGGTCCGGATATAGGCACTCAGTACCGTTCAGTTATATTTTTTTACACATCAACACAGGAAACTACGGCAAAGTTATCCAAAGAAAAATTACAATTAAGTGGACTTTGGCGAGAGCCCATCCTAACGGAGATCTTACCTGTTACCGAATTTTATCGTGCTGAAGAATACCATCAAAAATATTTTGAAAAGCAACGCATTTAAAGCATAGACTGTCAGATAATACTCCATCATCAATCTAATCCCACGCTACTCTGATTTCCCAACTATAATAAATCAACAAGCTAGCCGTTTTCTTATTTCAGCAATACGTGCTTCACGTACCTTTGCATTAATTGAAGCTGACAAAAGTGCGCGATCAGAATTAGTCTTCGCCTGATTAGAAGCAATTGCACCACTATCTATATTACAAGCTGCATTAAATGCCTTACGTAGCTGGATGGCCTGCGGATAAGGCTTTTTATCGTACCCAGGTCGTCCATAAAAATCGCATTCACAAGCGCGAATAAATTTCTCAAAGCGTTTTGGTCTACGGAAAGCATCTACAGCAATCAGCATATCACCTATAGCTGTCGAACATAATTTTGCTATACGATGTACATTAGTATGGTAACTCGCTACTAGTAATGCAAGATCGCGACTGTCTTTAGGAATTTTAATGCGTTTACATAAATCATTAATCAATTTTACACTTTGGGGCTCATGACCAATATGGTGTGGCCATAAATTCTGTGGAGTAACTCCTTTACCAAGATCATGAGTAAGTGCTGCAAAACGCACAGGTAGAGAATAGTTTTTTGTTGCGGCATAATCAATAACCCGCATTATATGCTCGCCTGTATCGACTTCAGGATGCCATTGCACTGGTTGGGGTATGCCAAACAATACATCTAGTTCAGGCATGATCCGTGCCAATGCACCACACTCACGTAAGACATAAAATAAACGTGAAGGTTTTTTCTCCATCAATCCACGAGCCAATTCTTGCCACACCCTCTCTGGCACCAAAGCATCGACCTCACCGTTGCGTACCAGCTCCTTCATTAACAAAAGTGTCTCTGGAACAATGCAAAAACCAAAACGTGCAGAAAAACGTGCTGTTCGAAGTACCCGGACTGGATCTTCGGAAAATGCGGCGCTTACATGTCGCAACAAACCCGCCTCAAGATCGGCTACTCCATTGAAGGGATCGATAATATTGCCATCCTTATCCTTGGCAATAGCATTAATAGTAAGATCTCTTCGCGCTAAATCATCCTGTAAGGTAACTTTTGGTGATGTATAAATCTCAAAACCTTTATATCCGCGCGCGACTTTACGTTCTGTACGTGCTAGCGCATATTGGTTTTGGTTTTTTGGGTGAAGGTAAACTGGGAAGTCTTTACCCACCGAACGAAAACCAAGCCGTATCATTTCCTCTGGGGTAGACCCTACAACAACATAATCATGATCTTTGACCGGTAGATTCAATAGCTCATCACGTACTGAGCCGCCAACTAAAAAAGTTTTCAGTTGAAAACTAATTTTATCGTCCTGCTCGATCACGGAAATCGTTATACCGCTCGCGCGGCATATGATGTGCCAAGTAAAGTGGCGCCACTTCCTCCAACTCAGCAGCGTGAATACCAAATACCGCCTCTAATTTATTCATAGCGGCACAATTACATACACTGTCAACTTTCAGAGAAAAATAATTATCGCGCGTCATAAGCTTACCTGGCAAAATTTCCATAATCATGGCTTGCAAGTAGGAAAGACTGTCATTTAATCCAATAATACTAAGATCGCGCCCAGTTATAGATGCAACGTATTCGACGAGCTGCTTTAGAGTATAGATATTAGGGCCACACAAGTCATAACTTTGACCAAAAGTAGCAGGGTTAAAAAGGCTTGATACAATTATCTGCGCCACATTTTCTACGGATATTGGCTGTAATTTCGCATTAGGTGATGCCAGTGGTAATATTGGTAGACGCCGCGCTAAATCAGCAAATAAATTCAAAAACGAGTCTCCCGGTCCGAAAATAACCGATGGCCTAAAAATGCTCGTACTTAATCCTGACTCGATTATGACTTTTTCGCCTTCGCCCTTAGATCGCAAATAAGCACTTGCACCGTTAACATCTGCATTCAGTGCACTCACGTGTAACAATCTTGATATATTGTTACGTTTGCATGCGGCCACAATTTTTTTTGGTAAATCGACATGTGTGGAAACAAAATTACCATTCAAGATACCCACCAAATTAATGACCGCTTCCATACCAACCAATAGCTGATCAAGTTCTACAGGGTTATGAACATCTGCCTCAACTACATCTGCGGTTGGTAAAACTAAAAGTGACTTGGCGCGCTCACGATGACGAGTTGGAACACGCAAGTTGATTTTTTGTGCAGCCAACAAATGGGCTATATGGCCCCCTACAAATCCACTACCTCCAATAATACATACATTATTGACTTTCATAATTCTTTTTTCTCATTAGCAAATTATTTCTATTTTTTTTCTTTAGGTGCAACTACGTCAAGACGCTGCCTCAATGTTCGAATTTGATGCCCAAAGGTACTAGCATAATACATGGAATTACTCATGACTTTCTTCACATAATCACGGGTTTCATTGAAAGGAATTGTTTCTGCATAAATAGCACCTTCCATTGACGTCAAACCTCGCCATTTTCGAGCTCGACTAGGACCAGCATTATAAGCCGCTGATGCCAGCAATGATTGATTATCGAATAAAGTTAGCACATGCTTAAGATAATATGTGCCTAACATTAAATTGGTATTTACTTGAGAAATAAGCTTTTTACGATAGTTCCGCATACCCAATCTTTTTGCTATCCATTTAGCAGTAGATGGCATCAATTGCATTAAACCTATTGCACCAGCACTAGATTTAGCATAATTAATAAAACGGCTTTCCTGCCTAATCAAACCATAAACCAAAGCTTCGTCAAGCTCTTTTTGTTTCAAGACACTTTGCATCACTTCACGATGTGGAGCAAGGTAGCGCAAATTGAAATCATGCAGCTGAACAGTTTTATTGGCTGTATTGATAGCCCGATCATAAATTTGGTTACGTCGCGCTATTTCTGCAGCAGCCAATAAACGCTTGTCATCAAAATCACGTATCGCCCAAACCCACTCGCGCATACCTTCAATTCTTAGATTTAGCCGATACAGAGCAAGCGCCCGTTGAATCCCAGGCAATAGTTCAACAGCTTCAATCTCTTCTGCCTTAAAATTATAGGATTTAGGAAGAGTGCCAACCACAGCCCCCAACTCTTCTTCTGCTAGTTGACCATAAAAATGGTGTTCAGTACTTAAAGACGCGAGAATAGCGTTAGCTTTTGCAGTTTTACCTTTAGCCTTCAATGCACGTGCCTTCCAATATCTCCAAGCTGAATCCCGCTGTTTATGAGCTGACATAGCTTCGATGCCCTCCAGCACCTTCGCCCAATCAACAGCACGGAGTGCTGCGCGTGTTTTCCATTCAAGCTGGGCATCTGAAAGTGAAACTGGGGTGCTAATATTAGCCGCCTCTCTGAACCAACCAAGCGCACGTTGATCATGTTTATACGCTGCTCTAGTCGCTAACTGTGCCATAAAATATGATTGTTCGCTGTGGGAAAATCGATCACGTACCTTGGGCCAAAAAGCATACGCTCGATCTAATCCACTACGTAACAAGCGTAACATTGCAAATAGAAGTATTTCACGATCAGCACGTGTTTTGATTTTATTCCTGTTTTTTCCGAGATAGCGCAGAGGGTTTCTGGCAGCAGATTTCAACTTGCGTACGTTAAGCGACTGTTTTTTTGGCAGATATTGGTTAATATGCTTTGCTACTCCAACATTACCTGCTTCCAATGCCATACGTAGGCGCCGCCACACATCTTCTTCAGTCAGAAATTTAGCGGCAATAATTGAATCGAACAATGGTGTACAACTCTCCGGCATGTCTTGCGCGTTAAACCATATTGGAAATGCATCATACAAGGCATCGCCATCGTTTACGTATAGCCGCTGTTGTAAAGAATAACAACTAAGCTCAACATCCTTGTTAACTAGCGCCGGATACTCCTTAGCAAATAATTCCCACTGATGTTTTTCCCCTAATTTTTTTAGCCATAAACCTCGTATCTTGTCTGCAAGAAGGCTGCCTTGAAAACGATTAAGAAACTTCCTGACAGTATCCTCGTCCACATTTTGTTTTTCTAATTGAAGATTCAACTGATAATAAAGCGCATAAGATTCTAGTATATGTCCTTCTAAACGGGGAATTTCAACAGCTAAGCGAGTTGGCTTCCCCGCTTGGAACGCTTTGCGCGCAGCAATGAAATCTTTATCCTGGCTGGCTTCAAGTGTTCCAACACAACCAAGAAACAATAACACTAGAAAAATATTTTTCATGGGCTAGGTTCTAGCATCTAAAGCAATGATGCTGGAAGTGCAGAAAAAAACACTGAATACTCACGCTGAATGCAACTTTAATAATGTTATGAAAAATTTTGACCCCTATTTACAGCTTGGTAGAATAAAAATTCTACCATTGGTAAATGGCTACCGTATCATGACTTTTGTGAGTTCGTTAATATCAAAATATCCTTGTCTTAATAAATATAGACCTAAACTTAAAAAAATTTTAATTTCTGCAATCTTGTTATGTTATCAAGTTAGATAATATTTAAACCACACCCTGACCTAGCATTGCATCTGCTACTTTAACGAAACCTGCTATATTTGCTCCATCAACATAATTAATACTTCCATCTTTTCGTTTCCCATATTGAATACAGGAACTATGAATGGCTCGCATTATTTCTAGTAATCGGGCATCTACCTCTTCCCGCGGCCAAGAAAGGCGCATGGCATTCTGGCTCATTTCCAGTCCTGAGGTAGCCACACCACCCGCATTACTCGCTTTGCCCGGGGCAAATAAAACCCCACCTTTCTCGAAGAGCTTTATAGCACCTGCTGTAGAAGGCATATTTGCACCTTCAGCAACACAAACCACTCCATTTTTAACTAATGCAGCTGCATCTTTATCATCTAATTCATTCTGAGTTGCGCATGGCAAGGCCACTTCGACCGGAACGTGCCATGGATTCACATCAGGAGTAAATTTGGCAGTCTTCACTCGCTTAGCATAGTCACTGACTCGACCCCTTAAATGATTTTTTACTTCCATTAGCTCTGCAAGCTTCTCGGCGGTGAAACCTTCCTCATCAACTACTGTGCCGCTTGAATCAGAAACTGTTATCACTTTGGCGCCTAGCATCATTGCTTTTTCAACTGAATATTGAGCCACATTACCTGCACCTGATACAGAAACTTTTAGGCCATCTAGTGAGCGACCAATATGTTTAAGCATTTCTTCGGCAAAATATACTGTACCGTAGCCAGTTGCTTCTGGGCGAATCAGGGAACCACCAAAACTCATTCCCTTTCCTGTGAAAACAGAATCAGAACGATTAGACAATTTTTTCATCATTCCAGCCATAAAACCTACTTCACGACCACCAACGCCTATATCCCCAGCTGGCACATCTGTATCAGAACCAACATGCCTGAATAGCTCGCTTACATAGGACTGACAAAACCGCATCACTTCACCCGGGCTCCGCCCTTTGGGGTCAAAATCTGCCCCGCCTTTGCCGCCACCCATAGGCAAAGTAGTTAAAGCATTCTTGAATGTTTGCTCAAAAGCGAGGAATTTAAGAATTGAAAGATTTACCGAAGGATGAAAACGTGTACCCCCTTTGTAAGGACCTATAGATGAACTATGCTGTATTCTATAACCCCTGTTTACTCTAACTTCGTTATGATCATCCACCCAAGATACTCTAAAAATAATGGCTCGTTCCGGCTCAACGAGGCGGTCAAGAAGACCATGTTCAGCATAACGAGGATGGCTAATAATAAATGGCCAAATGCTCTCCATTACTTCATCAACTGCTTGCTGGTATTCTGGTTGGCGTGGATTATGCTGAGCAATATATGTACAAAATTCTTGAAAGCTTTGGTATCTCATTTCGATTCCCCTCTAAAAAAAACAATTATACCGATGAAGCATATTCTGCCAAATTAATTGTACAATCACATACTATTTTTAGGTTGTTGCCAAGTATCTAAAAATATTGATAATAAAATCGTATCTTATTTGTAATGGGTCGGGTCAGAAACGTTTGCTGCTTCAAAACCTGCACGACGTAAACGACACGAGTCACATACTCCACAGGCAAGCCCTGATTCGCTCGCCTGATAACATGAGACGGTTACACTATAATCTACCCCAAGAATCGCTCCTTTTTGTATTATTTCTGCCTTGGACATATGAATAAGTGGAGTGTGGATACTTAATTTATTGCTGCGAGTCGTAGACTTAATTGCCAAATTTGCCATTTCCTCAAAAGCTACAACATATTCAGTTCGGCAATCTGGGTAACCAGAATAATCTACCGCATTAACACCAATAAAAATATCATTACTCTCAAGTACCTCTGCCCACGACAACGCAAGTGATAACATTATAGTATTACGAGCAGGAACATACGTAATAGGAATACCAGGTTTAATTCCTTCAGTAGGAACGTCGATAGACCTATCAGTAAGGGCCGACCCACCGAAAACAGACAGATCAACATTTATGACCTTGTGTTCGCGTACCCCCGCTGATTGTGCCACATCTACTGCAGCAATTAGCTCCGATCGGTTTCGCTGGCCATAATCTACGCTTAACGCGTAACACTCATACCCCCTGTCACGGGCGATGGCAAGCGTTGTGGCAGAATCCAATCCGCCCGATAAGAGCACCACAGCTATTGTCATATGATCAAAAAGATTTATACAAGAAAATATAACAAAACTTCATCTCCCTGTTTCCTCGCCCCATAATAATTTGTGTAGCTGAATCTGCATTCTTACATGTAAACGATCACGCAGCACCCATGAAGCAAGTATTGCTGGGTCAAGTCTGCCATAAACTGGCGAAAATAATACCGGGCAAATTTTATCTAAGTGGTACTTACAGATGGTCTCAATTGCCCACTGGTAATCCACCTCATCACATAAAACAAACTTAATCTCATCTTTTTGCACAAGATATTCTAGATTAGTCCAATAATTCTTATTAACTTCTCCGGAACCAGGAGTTTTAATATCTATAACTTTTTCTACGCGCCTGTCTACCTTGGATATATCTTGCGCTCCACTAGTTTCAAGCGATACTGAGTAGCCTGCATCGCATAGCATCCTAAGCAATATCAGACATTTTTTCTGAGCTAAAGGCTCACCACCAGTGATTGTCACATTGTGGCACCCATAACTAGAGACTCTCTCTAGAATAGAAGAAATTGGTATGGACTCCCCACCATAAAAGGCATATTGAGTGTCACAGTACCCACAACGTAAGGGGCAACCAGTTAATCGTACAAATATTGTAGGTAGCCCTACACGACTGGTCTCGCCTTGCAAGGAAAAAAATATTTCACTTACACGCAAAATCTCCGTATCTGGAGTATGTGTAATTGTGTCTTGCGATGAGGGAGAAGTAAGAACCATGTCCGACATTAAATGGCATAAGCCAAAACGCGCTCCCTATTTTAGTTTGGCTAATCGCAACTTGGCTTTTTCTGCGGCATCACTGATAGGATATTTAGCTATCAATTCATTCAATGTTTTTTTTGCAGCAGTTCTGTAGTTTATTTCTAGCTGGCTACTTGCAATATTGAGCATGGCGTCGGGCGCCTTAGCGCTATCTGGGTAAGCTTTAATCAGCTTTTGCTGAGCGCTAATGGCATTCTTGAACTCTCGCAGCGCATAATATGAATTACCAATCCAGTAATGAGCGCTGGGTATGAACTCAGAGTTAGGATAGTCCTTAATAAAACCTTTAAATTTGGAAATGGCACCCTTAAATTTGCCAACCTTGAAATTCCCAAAAGCGGCCTGGTACTCACTTTCCCCATCATCATCAGCTTTTACTGTAACATTTTTAGGTGGTAGTCCCCCTGTAGTAACTGGAGACTTCACATTCGGTTTTGTATCAACAGAAGAATCAGGCTGTTCAATCCGTCTTAGCCGACTATCTAGATCAATATAAAAGTCCTTCTGTCTATTTTGTGATAACTCAATCTCGTTGGCCAACACTTCAATTTGACCATTTAATTTATTGAGTTCATGCTTTAACTCCTCGATCTGGTTATGGAGCCCCACAATTGCCTGATTATTTGTCTCTTCTAGCCCCGTAATACGTTCTTCTAGTATTTTCACCTGCTTCTTTTGTGCAGCAAGTTCCTGTCGCGCGCCTTTGTCATCAAACAGTGCGGCGTAACCCAAATTACTGCTGATCAACACTGACAATAGCAAAAGCGCACGCAAGTACATATTTACTCTCCCTGATAGCGAATATCTGCACGTCGATTTTCGGCCCATGCAGCCTCATTATGGCCCATAGCACGAGGCTTCTCTTCCCCATAGCTGATAGACTCGATTTGGCTTTCTTTAGTGCCTGATAGGGTCATTACTTTTTTTACACTATCAGCACGACGCTGGCCTAATGCAAGGTTGTATTCCCGACTACCACGTTCGTCAGCATTACCTTCTAGACGAACGCTAGCATTAGAGTTTTCGCGTAAATAACGAGCATGAGACAGTACCATAGATTTGTACTGATCCTTTACAGCGTATTTATCAAAATCAAAATACACACTACGCTTGGAGAGTATATTGTTTGGGTCATGTAGTGGGTTCAGGGTGGGGCTACCCGAAGTATCTTGCGCGCTAAGACTTGCATCCTCAGGCGAACCCTCTGCATCAGTGGGTTTAGTAGTTTTACTAGCACATGCTGACAAAAACACTATCAAAACTACGCTTAAAATTTTCTTCATGATTTTCTCCTTATAAATTAAGTTACTCTGAGTTACCGAACAAAATTGGAATTAACGCCACTTTGGCAAGGGCCCCCATGCTGGCTCTCTTATATCCCCCGTTTGAGCTGATAAACGTTGTCTTGTTCTGCCATCACTTGATACTGCGGCTAATATACCACGCCCTTTAATTTCGGTTGCATACAGGATTATTTTACCGTTCGGAGCAAAACTAGGCGATTCATCGAATAGCGAATCTGTCAACAACTGTACTTGGCGTGTTTCTAAATCCTGAACGGCCACATTAAATTTTGAGCCACTACGATGAATGAAAGTAAAACTTTTACCATCATGACGATATTGCGGACTAACATTGTAATCACCTTCAAAGGTAAGACGTTCCGCTACCCCAGATGCAGTTCCAGTAACAGGCATACGATAGATTTGTGGGCTACCACCCCGATCCGAGGTAAAAATAATAAATTTCCCATCAGGTGAAAAACTTGGTTCAGTATCAATTCCTGAGCTCCGACTGAATCTTTTTAAGCCACTACCATCAGCATTTATTAAATATATTTGCGACCCGCCTCGGATACTGAGTACTACCGCAAGTCTTTTTCCATCGGGTGACCATGCTGGGGCACTGTTACTACCCTTAAACTTGGCAACAGCCTTGCGTGCTCCGGTTGCTAAGGTTTGTACATGAATCACCGGTTTTTTATTCTCGAACGACACATATGCTATCTTAGTACCGTCTGGTGACCACGCAAGTGAAATAATTGGTTGCGTGTATTCAATCGCTGTTCGGGCATTAAAGCCATCTGCGTCTGCTACTTGCAGGGCGTATTTTTTCCCCTTCTTCACCACATAAGCAATACGTGTGCTGAAAACACCAACATCTCCTGTTAACTTCTCATAAATATTATCAGCCATTCGATGAGCGGCGGCTCGTAAATACTTAGTGGAAACAGTTTCCATATCACTAATCAATAGCTCCTGACTTACTACATCCATCAAACTATATCTCACTTCCACCTGACCGTTGGATAAGACTCTAGTGCTACCGACAACTACAGCATTAGCGCCAAGCATTTGCCAGTTAGGATAAATAATATCCCTAGGCTCATGAGGCGCCAAACCACCTGAATCAACTAATCTGAATAAACCGCTACGATGCAAATCAGATGCCACAACTGCAGTCACACTTTGTTTTAGGTTTTCTTCTGCAGCAAAAGGAACAATAGCAATAGGGATTTGCGAAGCACCACCGCCAAATATCTCAATGTTAAGAGCAGCATGAACTGGGGCGCCAAGCAAAAACAAGAATACTAATGATATATAGCAGAAAAATTGACGAAAGAAGATTTGCATAGAGCCAATTCTAAAAAAAAAATTATTAAATCGAACTATATTTGTCATTCTCGGTAATGTACCTTAAGACTTAAATTCCTAAAATTAGGAAATAGCAAGGGATCGGGTGGTAGCGGCAACGGTCTGGATTTAACGATCGCACGCTCCACAGCTTTATCAAAGAGAACAAATCCACTGCTTGTTCGCTGTGTTATAGAAATAATTTCACCACCAGGAATCAGCGTAACATCGAACTCTGCAACTGGATTCCCTGGTAATTCCGTAGGCATAATAATGTTACTTTTGATCTTCGCCAAAATTTTTGCCTTATATTCATCTACCAAATTATGCTTAACTGCTGCCTGTGCTCCTGCCTCCTTTAGCCTTCTCTCTTCTTCTTGGAGTTCTTTCTGAAACTGTTTTACTTGAGCAGCTACTCTAGCTTTTTGTTCTCTATCTTTCTTTTGTTTTTTTACAATTGGCTTAGGTTTTGGTTTTTTAATTTTTTCTTTTTTAAGTGCAATATCTGGTTTAGTGAGCGTTGGCAGTTTTTCTGGTTTCGGCGGTAAGGGCTTAATTTTTTTTGGTGGCTCAATTTTTTTTGGTTGTATAGGTTTTACTTTTTTAACAGGCTTCGGCGCCGGTTGAGGTAGTTTGCTCCACAAATCAACTACCACCCCTTCTGGCGGATAAGTTTTCCAACTAAGTCCAAATGTCATTAAAATAAAAAAACTCACGTGTACTAGCAGCGCCAACACTCCTGCTCGTAATGATCTCGAATCAAAGTTAGCAGAATTTGACTGCGCCATTACGCTCATCGAGTGTTCATATTTGTCATTTTTGTTTAGCTAACAGCCCGACTTTTTTAACCTGTTGTTTTTGCAGAATATCCATCACCTTGATTACTTCTTCATACCGTATACTCTTATCGGCAGCAATCACCACAGGTTGATCATTATTTTCTGCCTGTTTTTGCTTGATGGCTTCTACCAATTCAATACGATTTACTTTTCGTTCAGTGCCCTTCAGAGCGTGATCACGTAACGTAAGGCTATTATCAGCCTTAATAATCACTTCCATGGGCTCAACAGGTGGTTTTAAAGATTTTCCGAGCTGAGGTAATTCAATTTGACCGGAATTGACAAGTGGCGCTGTAATCATAAAAATAATAAGCAAAACCAGCATCACATCAATATAGGGCACAACATTGATTTCGTTCATCAATCGTCTTTTTGAGCGGCGCATATTAATAAACTTGTCTCATTAAATCGCTTTTACCCGGTCGCCTGCCTTTGCAGTACGTTTGATAATTCTTCCATAAAGCTTTCAAACCGAGTCGAGAGTTTATCTATATCTCGAGCATAACGGTTAAAGGCAACAACTGCGGGAATTGCTGCAAAAAGCCCCATTGCAGTAGCGATTAACGCCTCCGCAATACCTGGGGCTACATGGGCTATAGTAGCCTGAGTAACGTTAGATAGACCACGAAAAGAATTCATAATTCCCCACACAGTACCAAATAAACCAACATAAGGGCTTACTGACCCTACTGTGGCCAAGAAAGCAAGGTGCGACTCAAGTCTATCCATCTCTCGCTGATATGTAGCCCTCATTGCTCGGCGCGTACCATCCATTACAGCACCAACATCCATTCCTGATTTACGATTGTGCTTGATAAATTCTCTAAAGCCTGCCTCAAATATCCGCTCCATACTGCCTGCTGTATAGCGCGCATTGACAACTCCTTGGTAGAGCTCATTAAGATCCGCACCTTTCCAGAAAACAGCTTCGAATTCATCGCTCAGTTTTTGTTCTTCCTTAATAGTAAACAGCTTTCTAAAAATAAACCACCACGACAAAAATGAAGCAACTAATAGTATTAACATTACTAGCTGTACCGGAATACTGGCTTCACTAATAAGACTGAAAAGAGACATGTCCTGAGTAACAGTTGGATTCATGAGAAATTTCCAAATTTATGACGCAATGGTTCAGGTAAACTTACTAATTTAAGTGTATCCGCTCCTACACATACAACCTGGGTAGTTGCGCTGGCCAAAGTAACATGATCGCGTAATATTTGCTGAGAAATTGCAATGCGAGTTCTGCCAAGTTCTGTCGCTTGCACTGTCACATGCAGCAAATCATCCAGCAATGCCGGTTTGAAGTATTCAATATTGAGTGAACGTATCATAAAAACTATCTTGTGGACCTTAATTAATGAATTAATATCCAACTCTAATTCACGCAACCACTCATAACGAGCTCGCTCCATGAAATTTAGATATGTTGAATGGTAAACTACTCCTCCTGCATCTGTGTCTTGATAATAGACTCGAACAGGAAGAGTGAAAGCGGCATCTTTTTTCAATTGTTTAATGCCAAAATGATTATACAATCAACCCACATGATTCAATATCGCCCTATTCCCCTTCCCACAGATCATTACTTAATCCACTCTTCAGCGGCATTCCAAAATGCTGGTACGCACTGGTAGTAGCCATACGTCCGCGTGGGGTACGCTTCAGAAACCCCTGCTGTATCAGATAAGGCTCCAACACATCCTCAATTGTATCGCGCTCCTCACTGATAGCAGCAGCAAGGTTGTCTACTCCAACAGGACCACCACCAAACTTCTCTATCACTGATAGAAGTAATTTTCTGTCCATTACATCAAGTCCAATTGCATCTACATCAAGCATCATCAGGGCAGCGTCTGCTACGGTACGAGTGATACGACCTTCAGCTTTGATTTCCGCGAAGTCTCGTACTCGACGCAAGAGTCTATTCACGATACGCGGCGTCCCACGTGAACGAAGCGCAATTTCTGTTGCCCCATCAAGAGAAATTTCCACGTTCAATAATCCTGCCGAGCGAGTTACAATTTTGGTTAGTTCTTCAGCCGAATAAAATTCTAGCCGTGAAACAATACCAAAACGATCACGTAATGGATTTGTCAACATACCTGCACGAGTAGTTGCCCCTACTAAAGTAAATGGCGGCAAATCAAGCTTTACTGAACGCGCCGCTGGACCTTCACCAATCATAATATCAAGTTGATAATCCTCTAGCGCAGGATAAAGAATCTCCTCTACAACTGGAGAGAGACGGTGAATTTCATCAATAAACAGCACATCATTGGGCTCAAGATTGGTTAGAAGCGCTGCTAAATCTCCAGGGCGCTCCAAGACAGGGCCAGAAGTATGGCGAAGATTCACACCCATTTCTCTTGCGATAATATGGGAAAGCGTAGTCTTACCTAAACCGGGAGGACCATACAACAGCACATGGTCTAGCGCTTCCTTGCGTTTTATTGCAGCATCTATAAATATCTGCATTTGTCCACGAATCTTTTCCTGGCCAACGTATTCATCTAGGCACTTCGGACGCAAGGCCAGCTCCATGGCTTCTTCCTGCGGAGCGGAGGATGTTGCAGTGATTAATCGATCATTTTCAATCATTCAACATTCAAGTTTAGTATCCATGTTACGTTTCCTTTGACAAGAGTTTAAGTGCCTGCCGTATGCCTTCGGATACGGTAACATCTGAGGATAACTGTTTAATTGTCCAGCTGGCTTCACGGGCATTATAACCCAATGACAACAGCGCATTAAGTATGTCACTATTTACTTTTGAGGAAGACATAGAACTATCAACGTTAACTATGTTCGAACTGAGTTTGTCACGTAACTCTAGCAACAAACGCTCAGCAGTTTTTTTGCCAATCCCAGGAACCTTGATAATTTGGCTACTATCCTGAGATGCCACCGCTTGATGCAAATCATCTACGCTCAAACCTGACAAAATTGCTAACGCGGTTCTTGCTCCCACACCAGAAATTTTTACGAGCTGACGAAAGACTTGTCGCTCTGCATCAGTTGCAAAACCAAACAGTAAGTGTGCGTCTTCACGTATGACAAGATATGTATGGAGTGTAATTTTCTCGCCAACTGCAGGCAGATTATAGAACGTACTCATTGGCACATTAATCTCATACCCCACACCTTGCACATCAACCAGCACTAGTGGCGGATGTTTCTCTAACATTAAGCCCGTCAATCTACCGATCATGCCAATCTTCCGCGTTTCATACTATAACCTGTTGTGGGAACCCCACCTAATCCTAATCCACCATGAGCATGACAGATAGCACAAGCAAGGGCATCTGCTGCATCTGCACTGGGAGCACAAGAAAGACTTAGCAGTCGCTTTACCATTTCCTGTACTTGTTCTTTCTTTGCATGCCCATTACCAACGACTGCCTGCTTTATTTGTAGTGCAGTATATTCAGCAACAAAAATATTATTTAACACAGCTGCACAAATTGCCGCACCGCGGGCTTGTCCGAGCATCAGTGTTGATTTTGGATTTATATTAACGAATACCTGCTCCACCGCAATCTGATTAGGACGATGCTGCGCAATAACCTCGTTGAGATTGTCCATGATTGATTTCAGACGCAAGGGTAATTCAACGTCTAGCGTTTTGATACAACCGCTACTGACATAAGTTAACTTATTGCCAGTTTTATCGATGGCCCCAAAACCAGTGATACGCAAGCCGGGGTCTATACCTAGGATGCGAATATGTCACCTATTGGATTAAAAAACTAAATATCAATCACAGCTGACGTGAAAACTTCTTGTACGTCATCAATATTTTCTAGTGCATCCAGTAATTTTTGCATTTTTATTGCATTATCGCCTGTCAATACAACCTCATTGTTCGGTTTCATTGTCACCGTGGCAAGCTCTGCATTGAATCCCATTTTTTCTAAAGCTGATTTAATGATAACAAGCTCATATGGTGGAGTAATAACTTCAATGCTACCATCATCATTAGTGATCACATCCTCTGCTCCTGTTTCTAACGCAGCTTCCATTAACTTGTCTTCGTTGGTACCCGGTGCAAAAAAGAGTTGCCCGCAATGTTTGAATAAGAAAAGTACCGAGCCATCAGCCCCGAGATTACCACCATACTTAGTAAAAGCATGACGAACGGCCGCAACAGTCCGTAATCGATTGTCAGTCATGCAATCTACTACTACAGCCGCACCCAATATGCCATAACCTTCATAACGAACTTCTTCATAATTCACACCCTCCAGATCACCGCTTCCTCTCTTTATTGCTCGCTCGATATTTTCCTTGGGCATATTTTGTTCGTATGCTTTTTCAACAGCCAGGCGAAGTCGTGGATTACTAGTGATATCACCCCCGCCAAGTCTTGCAGCAACGGTAATTTCTTTGATATACCGGGTAAATATCTTGCCGCGCTTGGCATCCGTAGCAGCTTTCTTGTGTTTGATGTTTGCCCACTTACTGTGCCCAGCCATGACGCCTATTTTCTTTGTTAGTGTGCGCTAATATTACCACCCCATGCCTTATGGATAAAGTATGGGAAACTTAGTACAAAATTTGAATGTTACATAGGATATATTTCATCGCATTTATCCCGTCCAATGATAGGGAGTAACATCAAACGGCTGAGGATTATTCAATACCATGTTGGATAATAAATGCGCGCTGCCCAGCGCCATAGTCACCCCATAGCGATGATGCCCACTATTTAGATAAAGATTTTCTAAAACAGGGTGACGACTAATAACAGGAATATTGTCTTGGGAGCCTGGGCGTAGCCCAGACCAGTGGCCAACTAACGTCTCTTCAGTCAGCGAAGACAATAGCGCATGTGCTCTATCAAGTAGCACCTTACGAGCATCTTTGGTGGTGCTCTTATCAAATCCAGCATCTTCCATAGTGCTACCTGCTAGTATAAATCCATCTTTGCGCGGTATCAGGTAAAAATCATTTTGTAGCACAACCGAATGTAGCTGTCCTGGCATCACTTTGAATAGTAGCATCTGCCCCCGAACCGGATGAATGTTGAGTTTTAATGCATGCGCACCTAGAACCTCTCGACTCCACGCTCCAGCTGTAACAATATAGCTCACCCCTGTGTACTCTCCTCGATCAGTGATAACTGATTCGATTCGCCCATCCCCAAGCCGCCAACCTGAAACTTTAGTACGCTCCATGATAGTGCCCCCGGACAATATCACTGATCTTTTTAAAGCTTGCAATAACCGTGGACTACGCACTTGTGCAACTGACGAGAGCCAAAGAGCAGATTTTCTCACAGGCTTATCAAGTATCAGTCTCGGCGCGATTTCACTTGCATAAACTTTTTTCATTGGAAAGTCATTGCGAGCACACCAAGCTTCCGCCCCATCAAATTGAGTATTGTCTATGTTATTACGATCGGGAAGCGCTAGCATGCCGCAGGCCTGATATTCTGGATCAATACTAGTCTCTTGACGCAAGACTTCAATTAATCTGGGTAACAAATTATTACTGAATTGCGTTAACTGGGTTACTGAGTCAGGATAATTCCAGGGCAATAGTGGCGAAAGTATCCCCCCTCCAGCCCAGGAAGCCTCTCTCCCGCAATCATTACGCTCTAGTATGCTCACCCGTGCACCCAGCCGCAAAAATTCATGTGCCACGGTAAGCCCAATGACGCCTCCACCTATAACAACAACATCATTTGCCAAAAAAATAATTCCTCAAGTAAATCACCATCCATCCGAAAAAAGTAGATAAGAGTTTTTTTAGCAGATTACCACCTTAAACGCTTGTCCGGAAACACAAGATCTACAAATTTATGAAAGAACATGAAATGGATTGCTACCGTTCATACCTTCAATAAGTCCGTTCGTCGTTTACGCCACGCCCCTTATCGAATGCCGCTTGCAGACGGGTTCTCTGTTCACTACTCTGCAGCCATGAAGGAGATTGCAATGAAAGAACGAAAGGAAAAGCAGCTTGAAAGAACTATAGCGAATCAGCAACAAAAGGGTTTTTCTCTGCTTGAGTTGCTGGTCGTGTTGGGAATTATCGGCATTCTTTCGGCCATTGCTATCCCAGCTTATCGTGACTACATAATTCGCGGAAAAATTACTGAAGCCACTTCAAACCTTGGTGATATGAAGATAAAGCTTGAGCAATACTATCAGGACAATCGTACTTATGTTGGAGCTTGTGTCGGGGGAACGGTTGCCCCTTTGCCTACAGGCAGCAATGCTCAGGCATTTACTTATAGCTGTCCAACTTTGACCGCTACTACATTTACAGTGCGTGCACTTGGAAATGCAGGTGAAGGCATGACAGGTTTTGACTACACAATTAATCAAAGCAATGCGAAAGCCACCGTTTCAGTTGCAACCGGCTGGACATTGACAGCGGGCTGCTGGGTTACCAAAAAGGACGGCTCATGTTAATTACGCATAAATCATCGTCGCACGAACAAGGTTTTACGTTGGTCGAACTAATGATCACGATTGCCGTATTCGTTGTGCTAACCGTATTAGCGGTTCCAAGTTTTCAACAATGGATCGCCAATACCAAAATTCGTAGTACGACTGAAAGTATTCTCGCAGGCTTTCAATTGGCGCGGGCAGAGGCAGTACGTCTGAATCGGGGTGTGCGAATGACACTAAACGCCGATTCCAGTTGGTCGGTCACTGAGGTGATATCAGGCAACGTAGTTCAAACACGCCCAGCTGCTGAAGGATCAGGCGATACCACCATGGCCGTTACCCCTGTTGCTGCAACCACCGTCGATTTCAACGGTCTGGGACGGGTTACTAATCTGACTCCAATTACACAAGTTGATGTCGATAGTACAGTCATTCCTGCTGCCAGCACTAAGGAATTACGAATTACGATTAATACGGGTGGGGCGGCACGCGCATGTGATCCCTCACACCCTTCAAGCGACCCGAGAGGATGTTAAGGAAACATGATGAACGTTAAATTACGAAAAGAACAAAAGGGATCCATGCTTCTTGAAGCATTGATCGCTATCCTGATTTTTTCCATGGGCATACTTGCACTAATGGGTATGCAAGCAACTGCAATTAATACTGTATCAGAATCCAAATATCGCTCAGATGCTGGGTTTCTGGTGAATCGGATCATCGGCCAAATCTGGGCTGACCGAGCAAATATTGCAACCTACGCATGTAATCCCTGCACTACCGGTAACGGTAATGCCGATACGCGTGCCTGGGTAACAGAGATTCAAAGTGGAGCGCTGCAGTTGCCTGGAGTGACCGATGCTGTAAACCAACCCACGATTACTCTAGGAGCAAGTAATCAAGTCCAGGTCCAGGTGTTCTGGCAAGCTCCGAATTCGCCCGCTCAACGTAACCATTTAGTGATTTCATACATCAATGGCTAAGATAAACAAAATGATATCAAGGAACAACAAACTGCATAGAGCCGCAGGGTTTAGTCTTGTCGAGCTCATGGTAGGTGTGATCATCGCAATAATCGGCTCAATTGTAATTTTCCAGGTATTTTCGGTATCCGAAAGTTACAAACGTACCGCTGTATCCGGTAGCGATGCGCAACAAAGCGGATTATTGGGGCTGTACTCAATGGAACGAGATCTACGCGTGGCAGGATTTGGCATAAATGATACAACGTTTCTAGGTTGTAACGTGCTTGCCTATAACGATACACGCGCACCCACAAATTTTAATTTTTCACTACAGCCCGTCCTCATCACTCAAGGTGCGGGCAATAATCCAACCACTGGAGTTGGTACGGCTTCCGACACCATTACCGTACTCTATGGCAATTCAGCAAATGGCTTGGCCTCGGTCCAGCAAGTCCAAAACATGGCCTCAACGACAGAGGACTTTAAGGTAAGTAACCGATATGGGTTCCGGGTAAATGATTTAATAGTAGCTGCTGAAGGAGGGCTCAATTGTACGCTTGCCCAAGCATCTGCATTACCAACTGGGGGACTTGCAGATACGATAACTCACGCTGATACAGTCGATTTCAACCCAACGGGTGGACTCGGTGTTGTATACACTTCGAATGCTTTGATCTACAACCTCGGCCCCGCGCCGACTCTGAACGTATATTCGGTCGTAAACAATACGCTCGTCTCGCAATCGCTTCTTACCTTAGCGACTGTAAACGTTGCCGATAACATTGTTAGCCTGCAGGCTGTGTACTGCAAAGATTTGGTCAACACACCACCTTCTGTTTTTACTACCTGTGATGCAGTAGCGCCTGCAACCTGGGACCAGGCTGGAGTAGTCCGCATTGGCTTATTATCTCAAAGCGCCCGGCCTGAGCGCGATTGCAACGTAACGGCCAGCAGCAACATCCCTTGGTCTGGAGGCACATTTGACGTCTCCACTGTACCTGATTGGAGCTGCCACCGGTTTAAAGTATTTCAAACAACGGTACCTTTAAGAAATTTGATTTGGACTTTCTGATGAATAATCAAAACAAACAATTCCAACCAATAATGTCGCGCTCCTCCCGAAGGCAACAAGGCGTAGTGCTATTCATTGCATTAATTGTATTAGTAGCAATGTCTCTTGCTGGAATCGGAATGTTGCGCTCTGTGGATACTGGTAACTTGATCTCGGGTAATCTCGCATTCAAGCAAGCTACTCTCAATGCAAGCGATCTCGGTATAGAAACCGGTTTTCAATGGTTGTTAACACAAGCGGGCACTACAGCGCTTGACGCCAATATCCCTGCAAGCGGCTATTACGCAAACCCTCCGGCAAATGATGCCACCTTGGATTGGACAGACATTGCCAATTGGGGCGGGTCCGTTGTACTAGCTACGGATGCTGCGGGAAACACTACTCGCTACATCATTCACCGTCTTTGTCCTGGTGTTGGCACGGTAACTAGCCAAGTATGTGCTATTAGCACTACTTCGGGTACAGCAGGAGGAGGAAGTAGTTCGGTTGGGTCAACGGTATTTACCAGCACCAACTCGGTCTATTACCGAGTCATGGCAAGAGTAGATGGTCCTCGCAATACTTCAAGTATTACAGAGGCACATATACAACTAACTATATGAAAAATTTTACAAATATTTCCCGCAATTGTTCGGGAATGGAACCAAGAGGGAAGGAGGGCATCATGACTATCCTATCTAAAACAAAACGTCTAACTCGTGCAGCATCATACGTTCTCTTCGGAACGATTATCGGCTTTGCTCTTAGCTTTGCGCAACTTGCCTATGCTGAAGTAGCTGACCTTGCTGGCGCCCCCCTTACCACCTCAGCAACATCAGTAGTAAAACCAAATGCTACGTTTATCCTGGATGATTCAGGAAGTATGGGCCGGAGTTATACACCCGATTATGTAAACGATAGTGAGGGTAGCGGGAATACAGCTGGTTGCTATGATGGGGGCAGCGATATTACGGGCACTCCCGACGCGTGTGAGGAAGGGGATCCACCCTGGATGAGCCCTGATTTTAATACCCAGTATTACAACCCAGAATTCACTTTTACACCACCTGTAAACTCCGACGGAAGTAGTATGACTAGCCAGGGCTCTCCTTGGACCTCAGTGCCAAGAGATGGCTTTGGTGTACAAAGTACATCTTCAACTAACCTGGTTACAGGGTTTCCTGATAAAGAATTTTGTGATAGCGGTGGGTCTACTTGTAGAAAGAATGCCGATTATACGTATCCCGATGCCACTTACTATGATGAAGATAATATAACGGGTGCGCCCTATTACTACCGTATTGTACCAAGTGAGCATTGCACTACAGCTGAGCTAACGAATTGCACTGCTAGCGCAACGCCTACTGGTTCATTTACTTTTCCTGCCAAAGTGCGCTGGTGTGATAGCGCTGCTCATACCAATTGCCAAAAACGGCGAGTAGGCAGTTTTATCTATCCTAAATACTTAGGATCAGTGAACCCAGGTTCTGCCGGACAGCCTGCGGTGGCAGCCACTGGAACCGTACGAATTCTGAGTTCGGGCTCGAATGCTTCTGTCAATATTACTAGTCTCACTGTCGACGGAGTCGCCGTTATCAGTGGTACGATCACAGCATCCGGCGGCACCAATTCTTCAGGTGAACGTAGAGCTGCAGCAAGAGACTTATGTAATGCCATTAACGGCCATACTTCCACGCCGAATTATCAAGCGCGTAACACGGGAAGTGGCACCACCTGCTCGGGCTCTGGTTCTCAGACAGTTACGATCGAAGCAACCACCACGGGCCCTGCTCCGAACGGATTTGTTATCAACGTGGGATCCAGTGCCACTGGCACTGTAGCGGCTAATGCAAGAGTAACGGTCAACTCTCCTACATCAAATGGGGCACAAATAGGTAGTGCTACGGTTGCGGGAGTGGCCATTACGAATGGGTCTACGATTACTGCAAGTGGGGGTAGCAATAATGCCCGTCGCAGGAGTATTCGTAACCAACTAAGAGATGCGATCAATGCCCACTCTTCCAGCCCAGAATACACAGCAGCAAACGCAGGTAGCTACAGACTGAGAATTTACGCGGCCGTGGCTGAAGGCGCCAATGCAAATGGCCGCCAAGTTATCATTCCGATTATCTCAGGAACCTCATTGACCATTACCGATTGCAGCTCTCCTTCTGTTACCGATGCGTTGTGTGGTGGTGAAACGGGCGGAGGAATTCCTACTAACGTTACCAATATGACTGGGGGCCAAGATGGTGTTCCCGCTTTAACTGCCTACCGCGAAAATATTGGCACCTGGGCGCGCACAGATATTGTAGCCTCTAACAACAGCTATCCGCGCGCAACAACCCGTACAGATTGTTTGGGTTCAAGCTGCACGTATGCAGAAGAAATGACAAACTTTGCAAACTGGTACGCTTATTATCGTACGCGTATGCAGATGATGAAATCTTCTGCCGGCCGTGCTTTTGTCTCAATGGGTAGTGACTACCGTATCGGATTCGTTACCCTAAATCCAGGAAACAACCCCTCCGGGCAGTCTCCATCGGGATATGAGTACGTTCCTGTCAGTGACTTTGATGCAACCCAAAAATCCACCTGGTATACACGTTTCTACGGCATAGACCCTAATAGCGGCACACCGCTTCGCGAGGCGTTGTCCCGAGTTGGGCGTTATTACGCGGGTGTAACAAGTGGCATTAATTCGAGCATGACAGATGACCCAATGCAATATTCCTGTCAGCAAAATATTTCGATACTCACCACAGATGGTTTCTGGAATGGAAACGCTGGAGATAATCTAACCGGCAGCACCATTACCAATGAGGACAACGCTGATTCGGGTTATTCCACACGTGCCGATGGTGCCTATGACGGTGGTCTCAGCGGGACAGCGGGAAGTTCTTTTGGTAGTTCAAATACATTAGCCGATGTAGCTATGTATTATTACAAGACGGACTTACGTGCAAATGGCTCTCTTGGAGCCCTTGGTACTGACGTGGGAACCGATAATAATGTCCCCTCTAGTGGCAAGGATAACGCTCCCTTTCAGCATATGACAACCTTCACGTTAGGCTTAGGGATAGATGGCGTCATGAACTATCAAGACGGCTATGAAGGAGCGGCAACAGGAGATTATGCCAACATTGTCAGCGGTGCAAGTAACTGTGCCTGGGCACCAGGAGTGGCTTGTAACTGGCCACAAGTACGACAAGATGATCCTACTACTCTGGATGATTTGTGGCATGCAGCGGTGAATGGTCGAGGCACGTATTTTAGTGCTCGTGATCCATCCAGCCTGTTCCAAGGAATATCTAATGCCCTTGCATCCGTTGCAATCAAAACTGGTGCGGCTGCGGCATCATCCACGTCGAGCCCTAATATTACCCAAACGGATCGTTTTATTTATAGCTCCACCTATCGTACTCAGGCGTGGGATGGTGAAATTATCGCCCAACAAATTAATACGGCAGATGGTTCAGTTGATCCAACTATCATTTGGTCAGCTCAAGAATTGTTAGATGATAAGGTGGATGTAAGTAGTGATACCCGAACCATCTACGTATTTGATTCCGGTGGCACCAATAACCTAAAAGCGTTTACACATGCCTCACTTAGTGCAGGTGAAAAAGCTCATTTTACTGATCAGGTGTGTGCAACTACTACGCCTCTCGTATCGCCGCCTGAGCCATTAGTGCAATGTACGCTTGGCATGACTGATGCAAATAAGGTTTTAGCTAACGATTCTCAGAATATGATTCCTTATCTGCGTGGACAAACCGGTGACGAAGGGCCTCTCTATCGTGTACGTGAGCATACGCTGGGCGATACGGTAAACTCAACGCCTGCTTATGTTCGTATACCTCCTTATGCTTTTGCAGATACCGGTTACTCTGCTTTTGTATCAACACAATCTAGCCGAACATCTGCTTTATATGTCGCCGCCAATGATGGCATGGTTCATGCCTTTAACGGTGATACGGGTGAAGAAACATGGGCATACATTCCCAAGGCAATCTTCCCCACCTTGTATAAACTAGCCGCTACCGACTACGGTACAAACCATCGCTACTATGTGGATGGCTCGCCCGTTACCATGGATGTGTTTGACACTGCCGCGTCTGCCTGGAAAACGATTCTAGTTGGCGGATTAAATAGTGGTGGGCGCGGGTACTACGCGCTGGACGTAACGGATCCAAATACGCCAAAAGGATTGTGGGAATTCTGTACAGATTCTTCGTTGTGTAATGTAACTGATGCCGACCTTGGGTTTACTCATGGAAACCCGGTAATTACCAAACGCGCATATGACGGTAAATGGGTAGTCTTAGTTTCTTCTGGTTATAACAATGTACCGGATGCAACTGATCGTTTCCCGGATACAGGAAATGGTAAAGGCTATCTTTACGTACTAGATGCGATCACCGGGGCAGTACTGCAGAAAATCGATACCGGACAGGGAAATACAACCACCCCGCTTGGCTTCGCTAAAATTGCCGCATTCGCTGATGATTTTGGTACCGACAATACCGCGAAATGGGTATATGGAGGCGATTTGCAGGGTAACGTTTGGCGTTTTGATTTAACTGTCAGTCCGGCAACAGTAATGCGCCTTGCGACTTTAAAAGATGGATCAAGTCCTCCACGGCCGCAATCAATTACTACCCGGCCTGAACTTGCTGTTAAAGGCTCTACACCATTGGTTATCGTAGGTACAGGACGATACCTGGGGACGAACGACTTGGTTGATGGGGCAACCCTCATACCAGCGCTTCCCTACGCCTATGAAAATACTATGTATACCTTTAGGGACTTGCTAACTGACTTGGGAGATTTGCGTACTCGCTCTGACATGCAAGCTCGTACCTTAACTACGCTAACTGCGACTACTCGGACCACTACCAGCACACCAGCTATGAACTGGGTTACCAAGAATGGCTGGTATGTTGACTTTAATCCGGGCAATGCATCTCCTGGAGAGCGCTTAAATGTGGACCCACAATTAATTTTAGGAACGCTCATCTTTGCAACCAATGTCCCAGCAAATACAGCCTGTAGCGTGGGCGGGGATAGCTGGCTCTATCAGCTCGATTATCTGGAAGGAACTTTTGTGTCGACTGCTGCAAACGCAGTGGCAGCTACTAAGTCCAATAATGCTACTGTGGGCTTTGTGGTGGTGAAATTGCCAAGTGGCGCAATAAAAATTATCAAGACCGAGAGTACCGGCGCTAAAGGTACTGTAGGAGTTAACATCGGTTCTGGTGGAGCGGGCGGCAAGCGCGTCTCCTGGCGGGAACGGGTTAACTAATTTGGTTGTTGATAGAATAAAATTACCGGGGCGGCGCTTGACCGCCTCGGTTAATGTTTAGGCAAAGGAAATACCACATCCTCAACCACGCCACTTAACTCCATTACTTTCATCCCGTCGTCCTCTTGACCAACTCCTATTTGCTTGAGTCGCGAGATTACTTCTTGCACTAGAACTTCGGGCGCGGAAGCCCCCGCGGTAATGCCAATCCGAACTTTTCCATCCAACCATTTGTCTTGTAATTGCTCGGCGCGATCAATCATGTATGCATCTACTCCGGCATTTCGTGCGACTTCACATAAACGGTTAGAATTAGAGCTATTAGGAGAGCCAACCACTATTACTAGGTCACACTGTTTAACCAATAATTTGACAGCATCCTGACGATTTTGTGTTGCATAACAAATATCATCTTTCTTGGGGCCAGTAATTTCTGGAAAGCGTCGCTTTAATGCATTGATCACGCGAGTTGCATCATCAACGGATAGCGTGGTCTGAGTAACGTAAGCCAAATGTGAGTCATTTTTGACCTTTAGGTTATCCACATCTTCTTCTGTTTCTACCAGATACATGCTACTTCCATCGCCCTCCGCCTGGCCCATGGTACCTTCAACTTCTGGGTGACCTTGATGACCAATCATGATGATCTCTTTTCCTTGTGCTCTCATTTTAGCCACTTCAACATGAACTTTTGTAACTAGAGGACAGGTAGCATCAAACACTTTAAATTTTCTGACTTCTGCCTCTCGTCGCACTTCATGTGAAACACCATGCGCACTGAAAATCAAAATACTCCCGCTTGGCACTTCATCAAGATTCTCGACAAATACTGCTCCCTTTTGTTCTAAATTTTCAACTACGAAACGATTGTGCACCACTTCGTGACGAACATAGATTGGTGCTCCGTGCTTAGACAACGCCTGCTCAACTATCTCAATAGCTCGGTCAACACCTGCACAGAAACCCCTGGGATTTGCTAGTAATATTTCAACCACCGATTAATCTCCCTACAAAATTTTAACTGCTAACACCTAATACTTTTGAAAATATTCCATTTGTAGAAGGTGTTTCATTTTATAAAAATTGATCACTTTTTATCCTGATCGAGCGCTTTCAATCTGCTCACAAACTGTTCTGGTTGCCTTCAGCATACGCGGTGTCTGGCGAAGGATCAAATCAGGATGAACAAAAAACAGGTGATCATTTCTCATGGCTTTAATATAAGAAAATTTTTGCCATAATTCTTGTGCCCCAGCTTCAGGCGATTCGAATAGCATACTACTAATAATAACCTGAGGGTCAATTTCCAGTATATTTTCTTCAGATACCACAAGTGTTAAAGAAGGCGCAGCAGAAAACACATTAACACCACCACAAATACTGATAATGTCGCTGATGATATGATTGCCACTGACAGTCATAAATGGCTGATGCCAGATTAAATACAATACACCAACTTGTTTGCGATTCTTATAGTTCTGCTTGATCTTATACAACTCGATATCGTAAGCATTTGCTGAAATTTCAGCTACCTCTAATGTTCCTGCTAGTTTACCGGTTTTTCGCAATAGCCTAGAAATATCTTCTAGACGATCGGCCTTAGTCACAAATACTGTCAAACCAAGCCTTTCAAGTTTATCAATATCAACTGCCTTATTTCCTCCACTCCAAGCGATCACTAGATCAGGATTGAGTGCAACAATTCTCTCAAAATCAAGGCTGGATGCGTCCCCAATATTTGGAATAAGTTTAGCTGCATTTGGATAATCACTAAAACTGCTAACACCTACAAGTTTATCGCCTGCACCAGCAGCAAACACCAACTCAGTAATATTCGGAGCAAGCGAGATGATACGTCTAGCGGAGCGATTCAGATGGATACTACGCCCACGATCATCAGTCAGGATAAATGAAGCGTCTGCTGTAGCACTAAGATGAGGATATAAGAGTACCGAAAAAAAGAACAGCGGAAGCAATACAAAACTACACCATATCTTCATTAAGAATAGATCAGCCTGGTGCCTTAATTTACCTTAAGATAACCCACAAGTTTTCCGCCTGTCTCGCGCAGATGCTCGCTCATCATAGCAAGTAGTTGTACCAGAATCTTTGCGCCTAACTTAGGTTCATTATCGATTATTTGAACCAATGCATCGCGTGTTAGCACAGCAAGAACCGACGGCTCTGCGGCAATACAGGTGGCAAAACGCTTTTCACCATCTACTACAGCCATTTCACCTACTATCGTACCCGGATGTATTGTAGTAATGAGTTTCATACAATGCTGAGCATCCTGCTTCAATATATCTATACTGCCTTCAACTAATAGCAACATGTAGTCTCCGTCTTCGCCTTCAGTGAGAATAATATCTTTTTTTTTCGTTTTATAAAGACTCATGTAACTTGCCAGCAAATTAATATCGAATTTATCAAGCACACCAAATAACTTGGTCTTCGAAATAAGATCTCCGACCTGTCCTGTTATGACAGAACCAGTACCTATTAACTCAAGCTCATTAAGCCTATCGTCTTTGACGGGCTGATATTCTTGTGTCATCTGTATCTACTCATGTTTAAACTATACGTCTAAATATCGTTTGGCTAAAGCCGTACGTTGTTCATAGGCCTTGCGAGCAATGGAAATGTCTTCTAGAAAATATGGTAGCTCTTTAATTGTTAGCGCTTGCGGTCCATCTACCAGCGCCTTGCTAGGTTCTGGATGAAAGTCTGCTAAAACCATGTTGGCCCCAGCGATCACACCTTGGGCGGTAACTTGCATAATATCAAGTATGCCATCTGGGGAACAAGTTCGCGCACCAACTGAATGTGAAGGATCTATGCACACTGGCATACGCGTTAAACGCTTAACCACTGGCACATGAGCAAAATCCACAAAATTACGATGAGGATCGGAGGCATTCGTTTTCATCCCACGCAAACCAAACACCACCTTGCGATTTCCTTCTGAAGCAAGATATTCTGCGGCGTTTAGTGACTCATCCAAAGTGATTCCGAATCCGCGTTTGAGCAACACTGGAAAATCCTGCTGGCGCCCAACAATTTTCAGTAACTCAAAATTTTGCGTATTACGGGTTCCAATTTGTAACATTACACCAGTGGGACTGCCAGCCTGGTCTAGTGCCTCACGAATTTCGTCAACATGAGATTCGTGAGTAATTTCCATGGCAATAACCTTTATTCCATATTTTCCAGCAAGATCAAATACGTAAGGGAGACAATTCCTGCCATGACCCTGAAATGAATATGGGCTTGTACGAGGCTTGTAAGCACCCATTCGAGCGCAAATTTGACCATGGTCATGCAAGGCCTTCATCATAATCTCGACATGTTCTTTCGTGTCCACTGCACATAATCCGGCGAAAACATGTAGCGTATCCTGGCCAAAACGTACTCCGTTATAGTCGAAATACGTAGGGCGGTTATCATTCTTATGTCGCCCGAGAACACGATATTCTTCCGAAATCCGCACCACCCTCTCAACGCAGGGCAAGTTTTGCATATCCTCGATAGGCAGAGCTTTGGTGTCACCAATTAAATATACCTCTGTGAGCACCTGTTCAACACCAGCTTCGGTATGCACACGAGTTGAAATACCTGGCAGATTGGCCAGATGTTCCATTAGCTGCTTATATTCAGGGCTATCAGCACGCGCGTCTGGAGTCAGAATGAGAATCATATTGTAAGGTCAAAATCTTTACGCAAGTACAACATTACAAGTATCTAAGTAGGCTTGGATTCTAACTGAAATAACCACCACTTGCCATGCAATTCATTATGGCGTTTAATCGCAATTGCTAGTGTAAGAGTAAATACCAGATTAATTTTGACTAGTTCACAAGGCCCCATGCCATCAAAAAGAACTCAACCAGATAACAATAAGCTGGATCGGATTGTTGCTGAAGCTCGGCGAAACCGAGAACAACGGGAAACAACTTACCGTGAGTTGGCACTTAAAATTTATCCATGGGTCTGTGGACGTTGCACACGTGAATTCACGCAGGAGAATGTTCAATTACTTACGGTGCATCATAGGGATCACAACCACAATAATAATCCCTCCGATGGCAGCAATTGGGAGTTATTATGTGTCTACTGTCATGAGAATGAACACGCCCGATATTTGGACAATACAGAGAGTAGCGAACTAGGCTCTGGTAGTGAACAGGAATCACAAACTGCTACTCATCGACCATTTGCCAAGCTGGAAACTTTGCTCAAAGAAAAAAAATAGTTTTTAAAATAAAATTAGAATTATCTTCTCTGCTTATCAATGGGAACTCTACCTTTAAAACACAATAGCAGGAAAACTGCTACCTATCCCCCCGCCATTTTTTTAATGGGCCCTACTGCAAGCGGGAAAAGCAGTATCACAATGGAAATCGCAAAACATTTGTCAGTGGAAATCGTTAGTGTGGATTCTGCCCAAGTTTACCGACATATGGACATTGGCACCGCCAAACCAAGTGAAAAAATATTAAAGTCCGTGCCGCACCACCTTATCAACCTCATTGAGCCACATGAGCGTTATTCAGCCGCACAATTTCGTGATGATGCATTAGTTGCAATGCGAGAAATTACTGAGCGAGGCAAAACTCCATTACTAGTTGGCGGCACCATGCTTTACTTCCGAGCACTTTTAGAGGGACTATCAGAACTTCCGCCTGCTGACATGGGAATACGTATGGCAATCGATACCAAGGCAGAAGAAAAAGGCTGGCCTGAATTGCACAAGGAATTACAACAACTTGATCCAATTATTGCAGCACGTATCAAGCCTACTGATAGCCAACGCATCCAGCGTGCACTGGAAGTATATTACCTTACTGACAAACCCATGTCGGATTTGCTGAAAAAACCCAGATATGTGTATCTTCCGTATCAAGTATGCAGCATCGCCCTAGTTCCAGATGATCGCAAAGCTTTGCATCAACGCATTGCGCTTCGCTTTGAAGAAATGTTGGAGTTAGGGTTAATCAGTGAAGTCCGTGCTGTCAGAGATAAGTTTGGCCTTGAAGCTGAGGCCCCCTCAATGCGTTGTGTTGGCTATCGACAAGCGTGGATGTATTTAAACAATGAAATCAGTCTGAGTGAAATGCGTGAAATGGGTCTTTCTGCAACACGGCAATTAGCAAAACGACAACTCACCTGGCTACGCTCAATGAATGGATTTAAAGAGTTTAATTGCTTTGAAGAAAACTTGCCTCAGCTAATCTTAGAATATTTGAGAGAATATGGTCCCAAGGGTATTACAAACTCAAAAGCAAGACGGAAAATTCATACAGCAAAATAATCTATATTTCTAATTTACCATATCAACATAACGTCATCACACAGTATTATTAATCCAGGAAAATTATTATGATTTCGTTCCTTTTTTATCTGATTTTAAGTCTAATAGTCCTTATTAGTATTGTTTTATTGGTTCGCCCATTGCGTCATATTTTTGTATCGAGCCCCCTTCTAAAAATTTATAAAAAAATTCTTCCGAAGATTTCGCAAACAGAACAAGAAGCTTTAGATGCAGGTACTGTATGGTGGGACGGAGAGCTATTTAGTGGTAAACCCGATTGGAACAAGCTGTTAGCTTACCCTAAACCACAACTAAGTGTGGAGGAAGAAAACTTCCTCAACGGCCCGGTAGAACAACTATGCGCGATGCTAAATGAGTGGCAAATTACGCGTGAATTACATGACCTTCCGCCTAATGTTTGGCAGTTTATAAAAGACAATGGGTTTTTCGGCATGATTATCCCTAAGCAATATGGCGGCCAAGGTTTCTCTGCCCTAGCACATTCCGAAGTAGTAATGAAAATTGCTTCACGTAGTGGCACTGCGGCAGTAACAGTAATGGTGCCAAATTCGCTAGGACCAGCAGAATTGCTCTTACATTATGGTACAGAAGATCAAAAAAATTACTATCTTCCTCGTTTAGCAAAAGGATTGGAAGTACCATGTTTTGCGCTCACGGGACCCGAAGCTGGATCAGACGCTGGTGCAATTCCTGATTTCGGCGTCGTCTGCCGCAGTGATTTTGATGGTAAACAAGATGTCTTGGGTATGCGCGTTAACTGGGAAAAACGCTACATTACACTGGGTCCAGTAGCAACATTATTGGGCCTTGCGTTTAAACTCTATGACCCTGACGGACTGCTTGGTGAAGAAAAAGACCTCGGTATTACACTTGCGTTAATTCCTACCAACACACCTGGTGTTTCTATTGGCCGCCGTCACTTTCCACTTGATGCCGCATTTCAAAATGGGCCTAATACTGGAAAAGATGTATTCGTTCCTATTGAATGGGTGATCGGTGGTCGTGAAGGCTTAGGTAACGGATGGCGCATGCTAATGAACTGTCTTGCTGTAGGACGCTCAATTTCGCTACCTGCAACAAGTGTAGGCGGAGTCAAGCTTGCAACGCGTACCAGCGGTGCCTATAGTATGGTCCGAACACAATTTAAGGTTCCAATCGGACGCTTTGAGGGTGTGGAAGAAGCATTAGCTCGCATTGGTGGCAACACTTACATGATGGATGCTGCGCGCATAATGACAGCAGGTGCAGTCGATCTTGGTGAAAAACCCTCAGTTATTTCTGCTATCGTCAAATACCATCTTACCGAACGCGGTCGTCAGGTAATCAATGATGCGATGGATATACACGGCGGCAAGGGAATCTGCATGGGACCCAGTAATTATCTAGGGCGCGCCTATCAGGGTATCCCTATTGGCATTACAGTGGAAGGCGCTAATATTCTCACTCGCAGTTTAATTATTTTTGGCCAAGGAGCAATACGCTGCCACCCATATGTACTCAAAGAGATACACGCTGCAAATGACCCTGATTCTGATCGCGCATTAGAAGAGTTTGATCAAGCGTTGACGGAACATATTAAATTCAGTATCAGTAATGGATTTCGGTCCTTAGTGTACGGACTAACAGGCGCATCTTTGGTAAAAACACCTGGAAATACAAGCACGGAGATTGCAAGTTATTATCAACAATTGACGCGATTTTCTGCTGCTTTTTCTCTGGTTGCAGACGTGTCCATGCTGATACTTGGGGGCTCACTTAAACGCAAAGAAAAACTTTCTGCACGCCTAGGAGATATACTTAGTATGCTTTATTTATGTTCAGCCACGTTAAAACGATTCGAGGATGAGGGGCGTCCTGTATCTGAATTACCGTTGCTACACTGGTCAATACAGGATGCATTTTATCGTATGCAAGTCGCGTTTAGCGGTCTATTTGATAACTTCCCAATCCGTATATTGGCATGGAAACTGCGCTTTCTAGTATTCCCTCTAGGCAAAACATTCTCACCACCGTCAGATAAATTAGGACACGAAGTTGTTAAAGTAATGACGTCACCAGGAGAAGCGCGCAATCGATTAACTGCCGGCATTTATGTTCCTTCATCTTCAAATGAACCGCTTGGAGTATTGGAGATAGCATTACAATGTACCCTAGAATGCAAAGATGCCAATTCCAAAATACGTGCCGCCGTTAAATCTGGACAGATTTCAGAACACGGTGATGAGAACATTGATGAAGCGTTGGATCAGGGAGCGATCACGATCACTGAAGCTGAATCTTTAAAGAAAATGAAATCGCTTCGTCGCAGTGTAATCATGGTAGATGATTTCTTGCCAGATTTTAGCTAGGTGATATAGCTGCTTTACACTAGATTTATTTTTCATAAAGTTGTAGGAACACGATCATAACAGCCGAACAAAACAACATAACAGATATCATCCCAGCAGGGACAGTTAAGACGCTGGATGGCCTATTCAGGGAGCGAGTACGACGATCGCCCCAATTAGTGGCGTATCAAAGTTATGACCTGTCAACTGGCAGGTGGCTCGACTATACCTGGGCGCAAATTGAAAGAGAAGTTGCACGCTGGCAGGCTGCCCTCTCCAAGGAAGGCCTAGCCCCTGGAGATCGAGTAGCCATAATGTTAAGAAACTGCCCAGAGTGGGTGATATTTGATCAGGCCGCGCTAGGACTTGGGCTCGTGGTTGTACCCCTTTATGCAGAGGATAGGGCTGAAAATGCAGTTTATATTCTTAGTGATTCAGGCGCCCGATTATTGCTGCTAGATGATTTTAAGCAATGGAAAACAATTTATCAGTCGTGTGAACAAACCAATGATCTTGCACGAGTCGTAACGATCGAATCTTTTAAAAATAATTCTGGTCAAGTTGAAGATGGTCCCGTGGTATCGCTTTGTGACTGGCTGCCAGAAAAATTTGGGGAAATGCAGCACGGTAACCATAATCCAAGTGACCTAGCCACCATTATATATACCTCTGGTACTTCCGGGCGCCCTAAGGGCGTGATGCTTAGCCATCATAACTTGCTTTCCAGCGCAAATAGTTGCTCACAGGTTGTTCCGGTTTGGCAAAACGATTTGTTTCTTTCGTTTCTCCCGCTCTCACATGTGTTTGAGCGTACAGTGGGATACTACCTTGCAATATTGGGTGGAGTTACTGTTGCCTATGCGCGCTCAATCCAGGAACTAAAAGATGATTTGGTAACTGTTCGTCCCTCACTTCTTATTTCTGTACCACGAGTCTATGAGCGTTTTTACGCAGCGATTCATGCCAAACTTGCAGAGAAATCAAGCTTGAGCCGTCTAATATTCAATCTTGCGGTGGAAGTGGGTTACAGTCGATTCGAGTTCGAACAGCAGCGAGGGCCATGGAAAATCTCGCATCTGTTGTGGCCGCTTCTAGATAAACTTGTAGCAAAGGAGGTATTGGGTAAACTAGGCGGAAGATTGAGGCTCGCTATGGGTGGCGGTGCAGCATTAGCGAGTAACGTTTCGCGAATGTTTATTGGCCTGGGACTGCCTATCCTGCAGGGTTATGGCATGACTGAATGCTGCATAACATGCGTCAATCGACTCAACAACAATGTCCCCTCCAGCGTAGGCCACGCCCTTCCCGACGTAGAAGTAAAGCTCGGTGAGAATAATGCGCTGCTGATTCACGGACCCAGCGTAATGCTAGGTTACTGGAATAATCCAGAAGCCACCAATTCTGTATTGTCTCAGGACGGCTGGCTTAATTCTGGCGACATGGCACATATTGATGAAAGCGGAAGAATAACTATTACTGGGCGTCTAAAAGAGATTATCGTCATGTCCAATGGTGAGAAGATTCCACCAGTAGATATGGAGGCAGCAATTATGCGCGATCCTTTATTTGAACAAGTGATGCTGATTGGAGAGGGGCGCTCATATCTAAGTGTACTGGTCGTACTCGATCCTAATACTTGGGCAAGCTTATCCGCACAACATAACCTTGATCCAGAACCACACAACTTGATACAAGATGAAAAAGTTGAAAAAATTGTACTAGGTAGAATTGCTCATCAGATACGCGAGTTCCCTGGATATGCCAAAATACATCGTGCTGCACTGGTACCAGAGCCGTGGACAGCCGAGAATGGTATGTTAACGTCCACTCTGAAACTAAGGCGGGAACAGGTGATGGATCGTTACAAGGAAGAAGTAAGCAAACTCTACGAAGGACATTAACTAGACTTATTTTGCTAAGTAAGAAATTTTCATTTGTTAACGAAATTGAGAAACGGCCAAAATGAGCAACGACATAGAAACTCATACATCTCTTCCACAAGGCTGTGACCCGACACTACGCATAGTCCCTATGCCAACGGATACCAATCATGCTGGTGATGTATTTGGCGGCTGGATAATGTCACAAGTAGACATTGCTGGAAGTCTCCTGGCGATCCGACGCGCTTGTGGTCGGGTGGCAACAGTGGCTGTGAATAATTTCGTATTCAAGCAGCCCGTATTTGTTGGTGATCTTGTCAGCTTTTATGCTGAAATTATTAAGGTGGGACGTACTTCAATTACAGTAGACGTGGCCGTGTATGCCCAGCGAGGCCCCCGCGAAGGGAGTAAAGAAATTTGCATAAAAGTAACTGAGGCAGTGCTAACGTATGTAGCGATGGATGAGAAACGCAAGCCACGAATAGTGCCCCAAAACATTCCAAGGGCCGGAGAACAGGGAGAAGAATTTGAGCAATAACAATTTTATCGTACGCAAAGTTGCCGTATTAGGTGCGGGAGTAATGGGCTCACAAATTGCTGCACATTTGGTTAATGCCAACGTTGAAACACTGCTGTTTGAGCTTGCAGCGGAACAAGACGATCCCAATGCCAATGCGGCAAAAGCTGTGGAAAATCTAAAAAAACAACAGCCTGCTCCGCTCTCGGTCACAGACAAAGCAGCTTATATCCGACTTGCTAATTACGACCAGCATCTTGAGCTTCTTAAGGATTGCGACATAGTAATTGAAGCAATAGCCGAGCGCATGGAATGGAAAACTGAATTATATAAAAAGATAGCGCCATATCTTGGCATGCATACAATTTTTGCTAGTAATACTTCTGGGCTTTCCATTAACCAATTAGCGCAAGCGTTTCCGGAAAATTTGCGTAACCGCTTCTGCGGCATCCATTTTTTCAATCCACCTCGTTACATGCACTTGGTAGAGTTGATCCCTTGCGCAGAAAGTGATGCTGCAATACTTGATGATTTAGAAAAATTTTTGGTTACTTACTTAGGTAAGGGAATTATTCGAGCTAAAGACACGCCTAATTTTATTGCTAATCGAGTAGGTGTATTTTCCATTCTTGTAGTCATGCATCATGCTAAGGAATTTGAACTAAGTTTTGATCTAGTAGACGCTTTAACTGGCTCTCTTATTGACCGCCCGAAAAGCGCCACCTTCCGTACTGCAGATCTAGTAGGTTTAGACACATTAGCGCATGTGATTAACACCATGCGTGACACGCTACCTGATGACCCTTGGCATAAATATTTTACCGTACCAGATTGGCTACAAAGCTTAATCGACGCCGGCTCTCTAGGACAAAAAACTAAATGCGGCATCTATCAGAAAGTGAACAAAGAAATCCATGTGCTTGATCTTTCTACAAGAAAATATCATCTTTCTACAAGTAACTGTGATGATGAAGTTAGGGAACTACTCAAACGCAAAAACCCAGCAGAAAAACTTGCTGCTCTCCATGAGAGTTCTCATTCACAAGCACAATTTCTTTGGGCAATATTTCGAGATGTATTTCATTATTGTGCTGTTAATCTTGCTACGATTGCAGATAATGCGCGTGACTTTGATCTTGCTGTCCGCTGGGGATTTGGCTGGAAACAAGGTCCATTCGAAATCTGGCAGGCATCAGGATGGAATAAAATCGCCTCATGGATTCATGAGGATATCGCCTCAGGTAAAAGCCTAAGTACAACACCGCTACCTGCTTGGGTACTTGAAGCAGGACGAAGTGGAGTACATACCAAAACAGGCTCATATAACCCATCTACAAAAACTGTACATCCGCGCTCTAAACTGTCCGTATACCAACGACAGTTGTATCCTGATCGAGTACTAGGCGAAGAAACTACATATGGTAAAACTATATTTGAAACTGAGTCAGTACGAATGTGGCATACTGGAGACGACATTGCGATAATCAGCTTTAAAAGCAAAATGCATACTATCAGTAGTGACGTACTAGATGGAATGCAACAAGCCATAGATGAAGCAGAACGTAACTGGCGTTCGTTAGTGATCTGGCAAATGGAACCGCCTTTTTCTGCAGGAGCAAACTTACAAAAAGCAACTGAGCGTCTTAAAAATAGTGAACCTCCTTCCGCCCTCAATCAGTTAACAAAAAAATTTAAAAAAGCTGCGCAGTCTACAATACTTAAAGCCGCTCGCAATCTTAATCTCGCAGATACATTAATGGCTGGAAAACTTGCTGAGGTTGAAGCAATGATTGCACAATTCCAGCAAACATCACAAGATCTTAAGTACTCGATGATTCCTACTGTGGCTGCAGTAGATGGCCTTGCTTTAGGTGGTGGGTGTGAATTTGTTATGCACTGTGACCGTGCTGTAGCTACACTTGAAAGCTACATTGGACTTGTGGAAGCGGGTGTAGGATTATTGCCGGCAGGCGGAGGCTGTAAAGAACTTGCTCTACGAGCAACACAAAATACAAGTGAAGATGATTTTTTTACGCTGCTGAAAAATTATTTTAAGATTGTTGCCACAGCCCAAGTGGCAAAAAGTGCTGAAGAGGCTAAAAAACTAGGCTATTTACGTCAAGCTGATCAAATTGTGATGAATCGTTTCGAGTTACTCCATGCTGCCAAGATGCAGGCGATTGCATTAGCTGAAGCTGGTTATCGTCCCCCATTGAAAATAGATAAATTTCCTGTGGCAGGCGCCACTGGTATAGCCACTTTTAAATCTTTACTTGTCAATATGCTGGAGGGAGATTACATCTCCGATCATGATTATTTGATAGGCTGTAAAGTCGCCTATGTAATGTGCGGCGGTAACCTCACTCCTGGTAGTTTAGTAGATGAAGATTGGTTTCTGGAACTTGAACGCACAGCATTCATTGAACTGTTGGCAACTGAAAAAACGCAAGCTAGAGTGGAACACACATTAAAGACAGGCAAACCACTGAGAAATTAGGAAAGCGCTACTGGAGGCGCGCACTATGACAAAACAAATTCAAGATGCTTATATTGTATC
>CAJIBK010000022.1_pt1 | contig 39226 bp, 38 predicted proteins | sample 9199341 | NCBI WGS metagenome assembly CAJIBK01 (sample SAMEA7708305, study PRJEB35096) | sediment metagenome | biome: marine neritic benthic zone biome [ENVO:01000025]; feature: sediment [ENVO:00002007]; material: shallow marine sediment [ENVO:03000034] sea grass bed [ENVO_01000059] ...
AGACCTCCTCCCAATCACTCTCACTAAGGGGAGGTATAGTACCAACTATGGGTTTCCACTCGACTATGGAAAGTCCAGAATCAGTTAGCCGAGTGACACCACCAACCACAACAATGGCAAATACCAAAGCACAACAAACTAGTAACCAAATTGCGACAGGCTTTTGCATTTCGATTTCAGAAATTATTTTACCCGCAATAGACGTTGTCGGTCTCGTGCCCATTCTTTCTGCTTCTCGGACTCACGCTTATCGTGCTGTTTTTTTCCTTTGGCTAAACCAATTTCAAGCTTGATCTTACCCCCCTTATAGTGAATATCTAAGGGTACTAAGGTGTAACCTGCGCGATCCACCTTACCGATAAGTCGTTTAATTTCATCAGCATGCAATAATAACTTGCGAGTACGTACTGGATCTGGATTTATATGGGTTGACACAGTTGATAGGGGGCTAATATGGCACCCAATGAGATATAACTCGCTTTTACGAACAATAATATAGGCTTCTTTTACCTGGATCCGCCCAGCTCGAATTGCCTTTACCTCCCAACCCTCTAGAATCACACCTGCTTCATATTTTTCCTCGATAAAATAATCGTGAAAAGCTTTTTTATTCTGAACAATGCTCATGTGGGGAACGAAAACGAGTGAGTTTCGCGTGAGTTTGGTGTATTTTAACAGCTTTTCTACACTATCTCACCGAATCCGATCAACTTCTTCCATGGCCGAAATCAAAAAATCAGTTTTGGTCAATCACTCAGCAAGCCGAATGTTTACTTTGGTTGATACAGTTGAGGATTATCCTAATTTCTTACCTTGGTGTGGCGGGTCATCCGTTGCCGTGCAAAGTGATAACGTAACCCATGCTACTATTAAGATTAACTATCTTCATGTCAAACATAGCTTCACTACTGAAAACACACGTCAACCACCTGAATTGATTGAAATGACTTTGCTCGATGGCCCCTTTCAGCACCTAGACGGCCACTGGCGCTTTATTCCACTAAATGATGACGCTTGTAAGATAGAATTTAGATTACATTATACTTTCTCACACAAATTGTTGGAGCGTCTAGTAGGGCCAGTATTTTTCTTAATTGCTGACAACTTTGTTGAAGCATTCATTAAGCGTGCAGAGGAAATCCACGGACACTCATGAGTAAGCTAATTGAAATCGAAGTTGCTTATGCATTGCCATGGAAACAAGTTTTGCAACCTTTAAAAGTACCTCATGGAACTACGGCAGAACAAGCCGTACTATTATCTAAAATTTGTAAGGTATTTCCTGAAATTAATATGTTAAACAATGACTTGGGTGTTTATGGCAAGCTAATCAAACCCGATACAATCTTACACGATCATGATCGAGTGGAGATCTACCGGCAACTTACCGTTGATCCTAAAGAAAAACGTAAAACGCGAGCAGAAAAAAGTACTACATTAGAAAAAAATAAATAAAACCTAACTACAGAAAGACTCTATTTCTTTTTGTGCTTCATTAATACCCTTCTGACGAGCTGCGTCATCAGCCCGCATAACACCTCCTTTACCATCTGATACAGTCAATTTTGGAGCTTCTTGGTAAAGTTTCAGCTTACTCTTAGCCCGAAAGCATTTTTCTTTGCTCTCCTTTAATTTAGCTTGTCGTTTCTTCTCTTTTTTTTCCTCAGCAACACGACGCTTCTTAAAATCTAACTCCCGCTCAGCCCAACTCTTAGGCTTATCATTTTTATTACTACCAGTATTGGGTTTATCATTTTCATCCCCACCAGCAGATTGTACAGGCGGCAGTTTAATTTTTAGCTTTTTCTCAGAAATAGCTGCCCCTGATGGTGGAGGTTGGTCGGTATATTGGGTCTTTCCATCGCTATCCACCCATTTATACAACTCTCCATTTGCAACTATGCTAAAACCAAACAATAAAACTGTAATTATGATGCGTAGCATGGCTTTCTCCTGTTGTTAGTGCAGCACACTAACCCCTGATATTGTGGTTAAAGAATAATTGTCAGTTTAGCTTCGAGAATAATCTTAGTGTACGTTGGTAAAAACATCTCTAGCTATCATAAAACTAACGATTTTCCTTACCCTGGTCAATTAGATATACGGCACTATTACGAGCTATATTTAATAGGTCAAGTTGATCTCAACCTTATGGTTTAGATATAATGCTGCTTTGTAAAGGATCATTCTCATGCAATTGGCTCAGAAGGCACTAACTTTTGATGATGTTTTGCTACTTCCTGCTCATTCTGTAGTTTTACCACGTAACGTTAATCTCTCAACCCGGCTTACCCGTACTATTTCACTTAATATTCCTCTAGTATCTGCAGCGATGGATACAGTTACTGAGGCCAGGCTAGCCATTACTCTTGCTCAAGAGGGCGGTATTGGTTTCATTCACAAGAATATGTCTGCAGAATCTCAAGCTGCTCATGTTGCCAAAGTGAAACGATTTGAAAGTGGTATAGTAAAAGACCCTATAACAATACCCCCACATATGACGGTACGGGAAGTACTCAATCTTACTCGACAACATAAGATCTCTGGATTGCCTGTAGTAGAAGGTTCTTCAGTTGTAGGAATAGTCACGAATCGAGACTTGCGTTTTGAGACCAACCTAGATCAGCCTATAAAAAATATAATGGTACCAAAAGAACGATTAGTAACTGTAAAGGAAGGCACCACTAGAGAAGAAGCAATGGCGTTATTGCACAAACATCGGTTAGAAAGAGTGCTAGTGGTTAATGCTGATTTTAAGCTACGTGGATTAATAACTGTCAAAGATATTATAAAAACCTCCGAACATCCAAACGCCTGTAAGGATGAACTAGGTCGATTACGTGTAGGGGCTGCAATTGGGGTAGGCGAAGGTAGTGACGAGCGTGCAGAAGCATTAGCAGAAGCAGGTGTGGATGTAATTGTAGTGGATACAGCACATGGCCATACTCAAGGTGTACTTGACCAGATACTGAGAATTAAAAAACAATTTCCACATATACAGATTATAGGAGGTAATATCGCTACGGCTTCAGCTGCAAAGGCATTAGTTGATCAAGGAGTAGATGGCGTAAAAGTTGGAATAGGCCCTGGTTCTATTTGTACCACGCGCATTGTTGCTGGTGTTGGGGTACCGCAAATTACTGCAATACAAAATGTCTCTACTGCTCTAAACGGAACAGGTATCCCAATGATTGCAGATGGAGGAATTCGCTATTCTGGTGATGTAGCAAAAGCAATTGCAGCAGGTGCCAATTCTGTGATGTTAGGTGGTTTATTTGCAGGAACTGAAGAGTCCCCAGGAGAAATCGAACTATTTCAAGGACGCTCTTACAAAACTTACCGGGGTATGGGATCACTATCTGCTATGCAGCAAGGTTCTAGTGACCGCTATTTTCAGGATACTGAACAGAATGCTGATAAGTTGGTTCCCGAAGGCGTAGAAGGACGAGTTCCATTTAAAGGTAGCGTGATTGCAGTAATTCATCAATTAATAGGTGGTGTTCGTTCAGGTATGGGCTACTTGGGTTGTGAAACGATTGATGCAATGCATACAAAGGCTGAATTTGTCGAAATTACATCAGCCGGTATTCGTGAATCTCACGTTCATAACGTGCAGATTACCAAGGAATCCCCTAATTACCATGTGGAATAGGGGTTAGCCCCTCAATGCACCAAAAAGTTCTTGTCCTAGATTTTGGCTCCCAATATTCTCAGCTAATTGCTCGCCGGGTACGAGAAACCAATGTCTACTGTGAAATTCATCCTTGTGATGTAACAAAGAAATTTATTCATGAGTTTTCTCCCAACGGCATCATCCTATCAGGTGGCCCCGCTTCCGTTACAAGGGCAAAAACACCACGAGCGCCACAATTTATTTTCAAATTAGGTATTCCAGTATTAGGCATTTGCTATGGCATGCAAACTATGGCAGAACAGCTTGGTGGCTCAGTTGAGATATCAAACATTCGCGAATTTGGATATGCTGAAGTACGTGTAAGGGGGCACACTGCTCTTCTGGAACACATTCAAGACCGCTCTAATTCGCTTGGACACAAATATCTAGACGTTTGGATGAGCCATGGTGACAAAGTAACCACATTGCCTCCTGGTTTTAGGGTAATGGCTAGCAATACTGCTGCACCAATTGCTGCTATAGCTGATGAAACACGAAAATTTTACGGAGTGCAATTTCATCCAGAAGTAACCCATACCCCTCAGGGAAAGGCCATCATAGAACGTTTTGTTCATGGCATTTGCAGTATCGGGCACGACTGGAATATGTCTGATTACGTGGGAGAAGCAGTTAGTAAAATCTGCTCTGAAGTAGGAAGTGACCAAGTTATCCTGGGTCTATCAGGCGGTGTAGATTCGTCAGTAGCCGCAGCTCTAATTAATCTTGCTATCGGTAAGCAACTAACTTGTGTATTTGTAGACAATGGATTATTACGATTGAATGAAGCAAAACAAGTGATGGATACCTTCTCTAATCATCTTGGAGTAAAAGTTATTCATGTAAACGCATGTAAAGAGTTTCTTAAACAGCTAAAAGGCATCACAGACCCAGAAAAGAAACGTCTTATTATAGGGCATGAGTTTGTCAATGTTTTTCAGCGTGAAGCATCAAGAATAAAGAATGCTAAATGGCTAGCACAAGGAACAATTTACCCTGACGTGATTGAATCTGCGAGTAATAAATCTAAAAAAGCTCATACAATCAAATCCCATCACAATGTGGGAGGACTACCTGATACATTACACTTAAAACTGATTGAACCACTACGTGAATTATTCAAAGATGAAGTTCGCGAGCTTGGATTGGCACTAGGATTACCGCACGATATGGTATTCCGGCACCCCTTCCCCGGGCCAGGTCTGGGTGTGCGAATTCTTGGTGAAGTAACGAGCGAGTATACCGAGCTTTTACGATACGCTGACGCAATCTTTATTGAAGAATTACGTTCTTCAGGCTGGTATGAGAAAACTTCACAAGCCTTTGCAGTATTCTTGCCAGTGAAATCAGTAGGAGTAATGGGAGATAAACGTACATACGAATATGTTGTGGCACTAAGAGCGGTTACAACACTGGACTTTATGACCGCTAGCTGGGCAGAACTCCCTCATACATTACTAAGTAAAATTTCCAACCGTATCATCAACGAAGTGAAGGGGATTAACCGAGTGGTATATGATATCTCCGGCAAGCCACCTGCAACAATTGAGTGGGAGTAAGGCCGCCCATAAACAAATCATTTCTCAAAATAATTTACCTAGCCATTTTTAATCAAACCATTCGCCAATTCTTCCATGGTCTGGAATAGTAGCTACGAGTGTTGCAATCGCTCTAATAGGCGAACCTGGAAGAATATTATTATCATTATGAGAACCTATGTAGTAGTGCGTATCAAACAGGTTTTCAATATTCACTTGAGCTCGCACATACTTATTAATTTTTCCGTATAGCGCCGCATCTACTCTTGCATATCCTGGTAGTCTGACGGCGTTGGTTGTTGTAGTAAACATGCCAGTCCGACCAATAACACCAAATGCCGCACCAAACCATGGCGTAAAATCGTATCGATTCCATATTGCGTATGAATTCTCTGGCAACTCGCCTAGGGTAGCTTTAAAAGGAACTTTTTGGAGATTCCCTCTCTGATGGGCATAGGAGGCAATAATACTCCAATTCTTAGTAACCTTCCCATTTAGCTCTACTTCTACTCCCCTTACACGTGAACCTTTACTTAAAAAGTTTACACCAGGTGTACCTGTTGGAAGAATCACATTAGTGCGATCTAGCTGGAAGAATGCAGTAGTAAAGGCTAAGTTTGGCAGAATATCTATTTTCACACCCCCTTCAATGTTAATAAATCTTTCAGGAGCTAGTGTTGCATTTGTAACACTTATTCCCTTGAAATTATCTCCTGCACGTGGCTGATGAGACATACTGTAGCTTCCATAGATGGATACTTCCTCAATCGGTTTTAGGATCAGACCGAATCTTGGGTCGACGAAATCATCCCTAGCGTTTAAATTTGGGCTTAGTGCATCGTGCCTACGGAAATCTGTGTGGAACCTATTGTAGCGAACGCCTGCAACCGCATGTAATTGTGGCAAAATCTCAATCTGATCTTGCATATAGTAGCTAACCGTACTGAGGCTTACATGGTTATTAGTGTCTGCTAATCCTCTATTAAAGAATCCTATTAAACCTCCAAAAATTGGGTTAGTTGAGGGCACCATGATTGAAGTAGTTAAGCCATTGAAATGACCCCTTAATCTTACATTATCAACAACTTGCCGCCCGACTTCGACACCGGTGACCATCTTATGTTTAAAAATCCAGGTATCAAAATCAAGAAAAATATCTGTCTGATTGAAAAAATTCTCTACATCCGACTCGTCGTCATATGCTGATAGACGCACCATTCCTGTGACTGGGCTTACTGCACTACTTGCATATATATTTCGATACCTCTTGTCAAAAATTGCATAGTGTGTGCGGTTTCTAACACGAATATGTTTATTGAATTTATGCTCAGCTAATAAACTTAATGACTTCTTGTTGGTATCTGTAGGACTACGTGCTGCAGGACCGCCGAAAAAAGTTGAACGTTTTACCAGCTTAAAGGGGCGACCAAAAAAAGATGGAACTCCTCGATCAGCAATTCGATCATCCTTAAACAACTCAGCATGGAATACGACTTTGGTATCCTTTGTTGGCTTAAGAGTGACAGTAGGCGTTAACCCATAGCGTTGCAGTTCAAAACCCTTTCGAAAGCTTTCCGAATGCTCATATAGGCCAGTAAGACGGGCAGCAACCACGTCATTTAAAGCAACGCCCCAATCCGTGGTAACTCTCTTATTATTGTACGAACCTCCTGAAAATCTAACCTCTTGTACCGGATTCCAATTCGCCTCTTTTCGAATCCGGTTGATCGCACCACCCGAACCACCACGACCAAAGATTAGTCCAGCAGGGCCTCTCATGACATCAATACGTTCGATATTGTACAAATCCCGAAAATATTGAACGTCATCGCGAGCGCCATCAATATAAAAGTCCCCCGTTGAGCGATTTCCCCGAAAAACTATTGCGTCGCGATTTCCCTCACCAGTCGATACTCCTATACCTGGCGCATAGCGTACAGCCTCAATCATACTAGTCGCGTGTTGATCCTGAATTTGCTTTTGGTTGATTACCGTAATAGAGTGAGGAGTATCCCGTAATAAAGTATCGGTTTTCATTGCAGTAGTAGATCTTGGAGTACGGTAAGCAACCTCTTTGTCAGCAGCGACTTGAACTGTTGGCAATACAACCGGCTTATCTGTAATCTTGTTTTCTGGACTAGCTGTTTGAGCTTTTTTTAGAACATACCCATCGGGCACCAGAACTGCGCGTAAACCACTTTTAACAAGAATTCGCTCTAGTCCCTCCCGAGGTAAAAATTTGCCATTTAACCCCTCTGTCTTAATACCCTCAATTTTTGAAGAATCATAGGAAATATTGATTCCTGTTTGCTTTGTAAAATCATCGAGAGTATCTTTAAGTGACCCCGCAGGAATATTGAAAGCATGCCCTTCTATTCTGGAATCAGAACCTGATCCTGCAAAGACATCGTAAAGCGTCTCTGCAGATATATCATATTTTTGTTCTTCCTTGTTTGTAGCGGAATCAATTTTTTGCTCTGCTAAAACATCGTGTGTTGTAACCATTGCGGTTACACCAAAACAAATTAGCGCGCTGAATAATTTAGCCTTTATTGAAAATTGATAATTACTAAGCCTAATGCGGTAATAAGTAAATTTCTTTGCTAACTCTAATGTCGCCGATTTCCCAGAAAAACATGGAAACCCTTTTTTGGTAATAATAACTATATTTGAAGGTATAACTGGTAAATTTTTTTGTAATTCTTGAGAATATTTCACAGACCACGCCCTTTTAAGTAACACAGCCAAAAAAAGGCTGGCTTACCCGGGAAGTAGGGTTGGCTTGCCAAAATGTCGCTGACTAGGAGTTAGGTATTTCAGCGACTACGGAAAACACGTATCTTATTTGTAACTAATTCTTTAGTGAACCCAAATAAAAATTACTACTGAAACACATAACAGAAAATAAATCTTTTTATCTTGCCTCTCTTAACCTATTAAAACTTTATTCTTCTAATTATTCTATATGATACTAGTAATGATAATGATTCGTAATACTAAACTATTGAACAGATAAATACAAGTATCCCGGAAAGAAATTTTTTAGAATGTAAGTCTATATTTCTACATAATAATCACGTTCATTAAGGTACTTGCATTAAAATATGAACTATGTATAATTGAGAATGATTATCATTAATAGTAACAATATTATTTTAATCAGATTAAATTTTTTGTGCCACTTGGCTTTTCCTTTCTTAGTGGTGCATTTTCGCTAGGCAAGCCAGCCCTACTCCCGGGTAAGCCAGTTTATTTTTAGTTGATTTAATAGGAGGGATCATGCGTCTTCCGTACAAAAAAAATCTTGTAAATTTTATGACCCCTTTTAGCTCACAAGTTGTGGCTCGCGCTGATGGATTACATGAGCCACGTCTTTGTGGCATAGAACGTAAATTTCTTTACTTCTTTCGAGTTGCAACTACAGACTTTTTAAACCTAAATTTATTTTTTAATTTCTTTCGAAAATTATTGAGATACTGTTTTAATACTTCCGAAATTTCTAGTGCCTTAGGAGTAGATTGGGCGCCACTAGCAAAAATTACTACTACACCTACTTCTTCAGTGTCACCCTCTGTACTCAAATCAAGCTATCTAGTTGATGGAAGCAACCAAATTAACAGTCACTCAAATTATCTTGAACTTTCAGAAAAAAATGTTCTATGTGTAGGTGGATTCACCAGGTTATACCCTGAATATCGCCGTCTGGTAGAAGCAGCAGGAGGTCATTTGTGGATTTATCGTGGTAACCAGAAAGAAGATAGCAAACACTTACCAGTACTACTTACTCATGCTGACATGGTACTTTGCCCCATTGACTGTATAAATCATGAAGCCTATTTCACAGTAAAGAAATATTGTAAAGAATCTGGAAAACCATGTGTAATACTACAGCGCTCAAATGTTGCTACTTTCCTTAAAGGAATAGAAACACTAGCAGATGGTTACAGTCAATCAACAAAATAAATTCTCAAACTTGAAGTGATCATTTGTTGATCAATATTTCGAAAGGAGCTAGGTTTGGTTCGCTTACACAACCTTATGCGACCAAACACTAGTGATATTGAATAAAATCAATAACAGCTAAAGTAATTTACATCTGACTTTGAAGCCAGTTCTGTACGCCAACTTTGCGCATTACTTCCAACTGAGTTTCTAACCAGTCAATATGTTCTTCAGTATCTTCTAAAATATGCTCAAATAATTCTCTTGAAACATAGTCCTTAGCAGTTTCACAAGCAGTAATGGCACCAGTTAAGTTTTTACGTGATAGTAATTCTAGCTTGAGATCACAAGCTATACACTCTTCAGCTTTTTCACCAACTAGGAGCTTGCCCAGATCTTGCAGGTTTGGCAGCCCTTCTAGAAACAAAATACGTTCAATCAAACTATCGGCGTGTTTCATTTCCTCGATAGATTCATCGTACTCGTGCTTACCTAAACTGTTAAACCCCCAGTTCTTGTACATACGTGCATGTAAAAAGTACTGGTTGGTAGCAGTCAATTCATTTTGTAATTGACGGTTTAACAGCCGTATAATATCTGTATTTCCCTTCATATTTGCCTCCTCAGGCGGATTCTCGTATAAACGAGTGGGTTTTAGAATTGTTGTGGCGCAGCTTTCTGCATCAATGCAGTCTCTAATACTTCTTGTGCGTGAGCTGCACATACTCCACATTGCTCACTTACACCAAGACAAACTTTCAAATCTCTCATTCGGTCAGCGCCCTTACAAACAGCCTCACGAATTGCGGTATCAGTTACACCTTTGCAGATACAAATATACATGTTGGGCTTAAAAAGTCTACTATTTTGTTAAAATTAACTTACCATTGCGTGTTCGACGTAAGCGATATTGCTCACCTCGATGATTAATAAATACTTCGTCTCCATGTGAAAACAAAGCATCACTATAAATAGGTTTACTTTGATTCGGTATAACGAATTGATCCTTATTCTCATCAAGGATACTTTCAGGTATCAATTGCGGCTTATTCATTATTGAACTCACTATTGTGTCTAATTTTATATGCTTATGCAATTGCTAATGATAACGATTCGTAATTATAAACTCTTTTTGCTAGAATGCAAGTCTTAATATAAATATTTTGAGAGTAAATTTTAGAGAATAATACTATAAAACATATGGTTACCATATTATATCAAATATATAGTTCCCTTTGACGTTTACAATATTATTCTTTCACTTCGCTTCCTTTTTGCCCTAAAACTCCTTAGATTAAATATATTTAGGAATATAACTATTCTCTACTGTTCTTATTTTATTAACACCTCAATCAGCCCATGTTCTAACTTTGAAACTAAGTGGTTGAGGTATAATCCCTATATATAAATTTTGTATTGCTGGAATTTACATGCCTATATATGAATACCAATGCGGGTCTTGTGGCTCTAAAAATGAACATCTACAAAAAATCAGAGACGAGCCAATCGTAATTTGCCCTGCATGTGGCAACAACACATACTCTAAACTTGTATCAGCTGCAGGTTTTCATTTAAAAGGTAGCGGGTGGTACGCCACAGATTTCAAAAATAATTCAAAATCAAAACCTAAGGATGATACTAGGATAAAGAAAAACAAAGCTACCTCTACAACGACTGATGCGACTCCAAAGAATACACACGACCCTGCACCAGTAGCAAGTACAACTACAACATCACAAAGTACTACTAAATAAAAACCTGGTATAAATTTTATTCATTATGAAACGATACTTCATTACAGGGCTCCTTATCTGGTTACCATTGGGCATGACCGCTTGGGTTCTGAAATTCTTAATAGGAACCATGGACCAGTCGCTACTCCTGCTACCTGAAAGTCTACAGCCTAAACACCTTCTGGGTATGAATATTCCTGGTTTAGGTACAGTCCTTACGCTACTTGTGGTGTTCATTACCGGCCTACTTACTGCCAATATCATCGGCCAAAAACTAGTGGCGTTCTGGGAAGGAGTGTTGTGGCGTATTCCAGTAGTTAAATCGATTTACTGGGGCATAAAACAAGTAAGCGATACTCTGTTCTCAAGTCAGGGAGAGGCTTTTCGTAAGGCACTTCTGGTTCAATATCCACGTAAAGGAGCGTGGACAATTGCATTCATGACAGGACAGCCAGGAGGCGATGTGGTTAATCACCTTGAAGGGGATTTTATAAGCGTCTATGTCCCAACCACACCCAACCCTACATCAGGATTCTTTCTGATGATGCCCAAAAATGATGTGATTGAACTTGATATGAGTGTAGATGCAGCTCTGAAATACATTATTTCCATGGGTGTTGTCTCACCCACCAATGGCAATAAGGATACTGAAAAATAATATTAAGTAATAAGATATAAAATTAACTTCTTATGAAGTTAATAATTCTAACTGACTCCTGATCTTCAATATACCATGCGCACCAATTACTGCGGTCTCATTGGCACTCAATATCTTAACCACACAATTACTCTTTTTGGCTGGGTACACCGCCGACGCGACCATGGGGGAGTAATTTTTATCGATATGCGCGATCGTGAAGGCCTAGTACAAGTTGTGTGTGATCCAGATAACAAAATCACATTCCAGAATGCGGAAAAAATCCGAAATGAATTTGTACTCAAAGTCATAGGCTTAGTTCGGCATCGCCCAAAAGGAACCGTAAATCCAAGCCTCACCAGTGGTGAAATTGAAGTATTGGCAGAATCGATTGAAATACTCAATGCCTCACTGACTCCTCCATTTATGATGGATGATGAAAACTTGAGTGAAACGGTACGTCTAGAGCATCGGTACCTCGATCTCAGACGCTCACAGATGCAAAAGAATTTGCGGTTACGCTACAAAGTTACGATGGCAATTCGTACATTTCTAGACCAACAAGGTTTCATAGATGTAGAAACCCCGATGTTAACTAAATCCACACCAGAAGGAGCACGTGACTATTTGGTTCCATCACGCATTAATACAGGCCAATTCTTTGCACTTCCACAATCACCACAATTATTTAAGCAATTATTGATGGTCTCAGGGTTTGATCGATATTACCAAATTACTAAATGCTTTCGTGATGAAGATCTACGTGCGGATCGTCAGCCAGAATTTACACAAATTGATATCGAGACATCATTTCTCAACAAAACTGAAATTATGGTACTGATGGAAGAGATGATCTGTAATTTATTTAGTCATGTAATGAATGTTAATTTACACACCCCCTTCCCACGCCTGACATATTCCGAAGTAATGTCAAAATATGGATCTGATAAGCCTGATTTACGTATACCTTTAATGTTAACCGAGCTTACTGATGTAATGGAGAAAGTAGAATTCAAGGTATTCAGCGAAGCCGCTCAGAAACCTGATGGACGTGTAGCAGCGTTATGTGTATTTCAGGGTGGTGAACTATCACGCAAAGAAATAGATGACTACACTAATTTTGTTGGAACCTATGGAGCTAAAGGTCTCGCCTATATAAAAGTTAATACTTTGAAAAAAGGAATTGAGGGATTACAGTCACCAATATTGAAGTTCTTGCCTGATACCGTAGTAAAAACTATTCTTGAGCGTACTTGTGCCAAGGATGGCGATCTTATATTTTTTGGTGCCGGTAAAAGCAAATTAGTTAATGAAGCATTGGGCGCATTACGTGTAAAAATTGGACATGATCGTGGTCTTCTTGAACCAGGCTGGAAACCATTATGGGTTATTGATTTTCCAATGTTTGAACGTATTGAAGAGGAAAATCGCTGGCAAGCACTACACCATCCATTCACTTCTCCTGCAGACGGTCACGAGAATTTGCTGGAAACCGACCCGGGTAATGCACTATCAAAAGCATTTGATATGGTACTAAATGGATCAGAAATTGGAGGAGGTTCTGTGCGTATTCATCGCCAAGAAATACAGTTAAAAGTATTTCATGCTCTAAATATCGGGGTTAATGAAGCACATGAGAAGTTTGGTTTTTTACTGGAAGCTTTACAGTATGGAGCGCCACCTCATGGTGGAATTGCATTTGGACTTGACCGTATAGTAGCTATTATGACAGGTGCAGAATCAATACGTGATGTTATCGCATTCCCCAAAACACAGCGTACTCAGTGTTTGCTAACTCAAGCACCAAGCTCTGTGGATGAAAAACAATTACGAGAGCTACACATAAGGCTAAAAGATACAGTAATAGGGAAGAACTGAGGTATTAATGTTAATTAGGTTTAAGAATATTATATGGTCCCACTTAGTAATTCTGATCAAATGTCATGGAGAAATATAAGTCGCCCATTTCTGTTCTGGTAGTGATTCATACTCCTGACTTGCAGGTCTTGTTGCTAGAAAGAACTGATCACCCTGGTTACTGGCAGTCAATAACGGGCAGCCAACACAGAGGAGAAACGTTAATACAAACTGCAAAGCGGGAGATCTCGGAAGAAACAGGACTGGATGCAGCTAGTTTTGTATTGACCAACTGGAATTTTTTGAATAAATATGAGATTTTTCAAGAATGGCGATGGCGTTATGCTCCAGAAGTATCACAAAATACTGAACATACTTTTGATTTACTTGTACCAGAACCCATTCCGGTCACCATATCAGCAAGGGAACACTTAAGCTACGGATGGTTTCCACAGAAAGAAGCTGCGGAAAAGGTTTTTTCATGGAGTAATGCAGAAGCGATACAAAAGCTGCATCCTACAAACAATAATAGTAATGCACTTTAAAAATCTATAAGAACCTATATTTAGTATTTATGTCTGATTGAAGTAACCCATTTTCCTCGTTGTGTATTGGAGTGACTATGCAAGCTGAAGCTATTGAGTTTGAACAATTTGACATGCTACAGGATGACGCCTGTGAAAAGCGTATCGTTGAAGCAAAAGCTGCGCTAGGTAAGCGCGCGATAATACTTGCACACCACTATCAACGAGCAGATGTTTATAAACATGCGGATCTTACAGGTGACTCCCTTGGGCTTTCGCGTCTAGCTAGTCATGCTGACGCAAAATACCTAGTATTTTGCGGTGTGCATTTCATGGCTGAAGTTGCTGATATTCTATCCAAACCAGAGCAAGTTTCTATTCTGCCTGACCTCTCAGCAGGATGCTCTATGGCCGATATGGCAGATCTCCCTAAGGTAGAACGAGTTTGGCGTGAGCTGGAAAAAGTACTTGATACTGATGAGACCATCACCCCTGCAACTTATATTAACTCTGCAGCAGATCTGAAAGCATTCTGCGGAAAACATGGCGGTATCGTCTGCACTTCTAGTAATGCCATAGAAATTTTACAATGGTCCTTTTCACGCCGTGAAAAAGTATTATTCTTCCCTGATCAACACCTAGGACGTTGGAGTGGACACAAACTAGGAATTTCACTTGATGAAATGCCAGTTTGGGACTTTGATGAGCCTATGGGTGGGCTTACCCAAGAGCAAATAAGAAAAGCCAAAATACTACTGTGGAAAGGACATTGCTCAGTACATCAAATGTTTCAACCACAGCACATTCTACGTTTCCGAAACCAATATCCAGATGGCCTGGTAATTTCACATCCAGAATGCAGCTTTGAAGTTTGTAATAATTCTGACTACGTGGGGTCTACCGAATTTATCATTAATACTATCCGCGAAGCAAAGAAAGATACCCGCTGGCTGGTGGGCACGGAGTTAAACCTAGTCAGCCGGATCGCTGAGGAATTTAAACCTCAAGGAAAAATTATACAATTCATGTCTCCAACAGTATGCATGTGCTCAACTATGGCTCGTATTGATCCACAACACCTTGCTTGGACACTAGAAAATCTTGTAGCTGGAAAAATTGTAAATCAGATTAAAGTACCAGACACGGAGGCTAAGTTTGCTAAGCTTTCACTTGAACGAATGCTGGAAGTTTCTAAGTAGATTATTAATACAAGAACAAGTACTTCATCTCTACATACTAAACTAAACTAACTCTATCGTTCGTCATATGCTCGATAAGCTCCATATAGCTACATACAATATCCATAAGGGATTTTCACATTTCAACCGACGCATGATGATACACGAGCTACGTGATCGTTTGCGAACTATCAATGCTGATGTAATTTTTCTACAAGAAGTAGTTGGTCATCATAAAGGCCACTCAAGCCGTTATGAAAATTGGCCTAGTAGTCCCCAACACGAGTTTCTGGCCGATTCTGTATGGCCCGATTTTGCATATGGAAAAAATGCAATGTATGACGAAGGACATCACGGTAATGCGATTCTTAGCCGCTATCCCATAATACATTGGGACAATGAAGATGTTTCTACTCACCGATATGAAAGGCGTGGCATGCTTCACTGCGAAATTAATGTCCCTAGCTGGAACAAGAATCTGCATTGTGTTTGTATCCATTTAGGACTATTTAGACGTGGAAGACAGAAACAATTACTAGCTCTAAAACAACGAATCGAGAAACTGGTTCCTGCACATGCTCCGCTGATTATTGCTGGTGATTTTAATGACTGGCGAGAAATGGCTAACCACACCTTGATTGAGCGACTAGGCCTAACTGAAGTTTTTGAGCTGACCGGCGGTAGGTCAGCGCGTACCTATCCATCGTGGTTGCCACTATTCCGCCTTGATCGAATTTATGTACGTGGCTTTTATGTAGAAAATACCCAAGTTCATCGGGGGCGTCCATGGTCGAAAATTTCTGATCATGCTGTATTGTCAGCAAGGATGGTCCAAAAATGAAGGTGCCTGACTTTGTCGAAGGCAATCGTATTACCCTACTACGTAACGGTTCAGAATACTTTCCCGCATTAGAGTCTGCTATTGATAACGCTCAGCATGAAGTGCATCTAGAAACCTATATTTTTGAATATGATGCTACTGGTATTCGTATTTCAGAAGCATTGAAAAGAGCTGCAAAGCGTAATGTTACGGTCCGTCTTTTAGTTGACGGATTCGGTTCTCAAAACTTACCAAAAGAAATAATACAGGATTTGCAAAATGCAGGCGTACAGGTGCTCATTTTCAGAAAAAATATTTCACCCCTTACGCTAAGACGCAACCGGTTACGTCGAATGCATCGAAAACTGGCAACAGTAGATAAAAGCATTGCTTTTGTTGGCGGAATTAACATCATAGACGATCTCAACCATCCCGAACCACTGCCTCCACGTTTCGATTTTGCGATATCAATAGAAGGTCCACTACTAAGTAAAATTATCTTGGCCGCCAAGCATTTATGGATGGTAGTAGCATTAGCACAATTTAAGAAAGACTGGGTAAGACACGAGAAAATACCATATTCAACTATCCAGCCAAGTGGCAGTCAACTTGGTGCACTCGTAATACGCGATAATTTTCGTCATAGACATGATATAGAAGAAGTGTACCTCCACGCTATCGCTAATGCGCGCAGCGAAATCATTATAGCCAACTCTTATTTTTTACCAGGTATCAATTTCCGTCATGCCCTTAGCGATGCAGCTCGACGTGGTTTACGTGTTGTGCTGCTCTTACAAGGCAAAATAGAGTATCACTTGCAACATTATGCAACACTCGCGCTATATGGAAGCTTGCTAGACGCCGGTATTGAAATTTATGAATATCACAAAAGTTATTTACACGCAAAAGTAGCCGTGATTGACCAACATTGGACTACTGTAGGGTCCTCTAATATTGACCCATTCAGTTTGCTACTAGCTCGTGAAGCTAATGTGATCGTAGATGACAAATCTTTTGCGACTCAACTACGAATCTGTTTAGAACAAGCTATGGCAGAGGAATCAACACGGGTCTTACAAGAAAAATGGAAGGACCAATCATGGATTAATCGTTTAATGAGCTGGATAAGTTACTATATAGTTCGTGTTTTGCGTGGCATGGTAGGTTATGACCGAAAAACTAACAATCCAGAATATGGAAAACTATAGAATTTATTAATATTATTTAACAGAATTTAAATCTACTAATAATACTAGTATCAATTTAGTGTACGTTTAAAAACAAGTAGTAAAAAAATGTTTTGAGTCAAGATTAATGGAAGGCTCTTCCAAAATACATAAATACTGTTGTAATGCTAAAAACGTCTGATCAAATTGCCTCTGCCGTTTCCCTATTAAAGGGAGGAAAAGTAGTAGCCTTCCCGACTGAGACAGTCTATGGTCTAGGCGCAGATATTTCTATTCCTTCTGCAATAAATCGTATCTTTGAGATTAAAGGTAGGCCCACAAATCATCCCCTAATTATTCATTTTTCCGAAATATCCCAACTTGAACGCTGGGCGCAAGATATACCAAAAGCAGCTTTACAACTTGCAAAACACTTCTGGCCTGGGCCTCTGACGCTGATCCTACCACGTACTGATCATGTACCATTAAATGTAACTGGTGGACAAAATATGGTGGGTCTTAGAATACCTAATCACCCCGTTGCACTTGCTTTGCTTAAAGCAATGGGACCTGAAAAAGCTCTAGCCGCGCCTTCTGCAAACCGTTTTGGGCGGATTAGCCCTACAACAGCAAAACATGTATTTGATGAACTAGGCAATACTGTTGATATGATTCTGGATGGCGGCCCATGTAAAATTGGCCTAGAAAGTACTATTGTTGGTTTCAACAATAGTACTGTTACAGTCCTACGACCAGGTAGTATTCAACCAACGAAACTAGCAGAAGTAATAGGTGATAATGTAATTTTTCCAAAGAGAAAGAATCCTAGTTTGCGTGTGTCTGGTTCACTAGATTCTCATTACGCCCCAGTAACTCCTCTTGAGATTTGGCTAACTAAGCCATTATTTGAACGTGCTTTAGAACTACAAAAACAAGGATTGCATATTATACTGTTAGGGTGGTCAAAAGCATTTCTGAATTGGGGGGGGAATAAAGACTTTGTACTATATTCCATGCCCACAGAACCAGAGGTCTACGCAAATAAGCTGTATGCAACTTTGCGCCAGTTTGACAATGGACAGTATGATCGCATTTTATTAGAAGCAACTCCCAATAATCCTTCCTGGATGGCAATTATAGATCGTTTACAACGTGCAAGTTGCGTACCTTTCATCGAAGCAACTCAACAGCCTAAGTATTGTTAAAACAAAGAAAAATTAATATATATGTTTCCCAATGAAAAAGGTAAATAAAAATAAATTTTCTGCGGTATTGTTTGATGTTGATGGAACCCTGGCTGATACTGAGCGTGATGGCCATCGTATAGCTTTCAATACTGCATTTGCAGAATTTGGTCTTACTTGGCACTGGAATGTTGAACTTTATGGAGAATTATTGAAGATTACTGGAGGGAAAGAACGTATCCGTTACTACCTAGAAAAATATGTGCCTGATGAAATAAAAACGAGTAATTTAGAAAACTGGATCACAGATTTACACATGATTAAAACAAGACACTTTGTAGCTTTGCTTAAAAGTGGCCAAATTCCATTACGTCCAGGTGTAGCCCGTCTAGTACAAGAGTTAAGGAATGCTAAAATAAAAATTGCTATTGCAACAACTACCACACCTGAGAATGTGACAACACTTCTAAAATCTACATTAGGTGATAACTCACTAAACTGGTTCAATATTATCGCAGCAGGTGATATTGTTTCTGAAAAAAAACCGGCACCGGATATTTATATATGGGCACTTGAACATTTAAGATTACAGGCGCCACAATGTATAGCTATAGAGGACTCTGAGCTTGGATTAAATTCTGCACTTGCTGCAGGTCTTGACACAGTTGTTACAGTAAGTAGCTATACAAAGCTACAGAATTTTACTGGCGCTTCTGTGGTATTGTCTGATTTAGGTGAGCCATCAAGGCCATTTACCGTTTTATCAGGAAATGCTCACGGAAATAAACTTGTAAATGTAAAGATGCTAAATAAGATTGGTTCCCAGAAAGATAAGAATTATCCGGTGAATGAAACTCAGCAATCTGAACAAGCGAGGAATTAAATGAAGAAACCACCAGTATATATTGTTATGGGCAGTGATAGCGACTGGAATGTGATGCAACATGCTGTTGCTATATTAGAAGATTTTAATATAGCGCATGGAGTCAAAATAATTTCTGCGCATCGAACACCTGACTTATTATTTCAATTTGCTGAAGAAGCCAGAGGCCTGGGTGTTCAATGTATCATCGCTGGTGCTGGTGGTGCAGCCCACCTGCCTGGCATGATTGCAGCAAAAACCACAGTGCCAGTTCTAGGCGTACCTGTGAATTCAAAGTATTTGCAAGGTATTGATTCTTTGCTTTCTATTGTGCAAATGCCTAAGGGAGTACCCGTTGCCTCTTTTGCAATTGGTGATGCGGGTGCGGCAAATGCTGGTTTGTTTGCTGTTGCTTTGCTGGCGGTTAACAATAGTGAGTTGGGTGAGCGATTAATTGCTTTCCGGCAAGAGCAAAGGGAAAAAGTGTTAGCCATGAAGTTGCCACAATAATGCTTGTTATGCCTGGGGCAATGCTGGGTTTGCTGGGTGGTGGCCAGCTTGGCCGCTTGTTTACAATGGCGGCGCAGTGCTTAGGATATCAAGTCACCGTGCTGGACCCAGCACCAGAAAATCCTGCCGGTCGAGTGGCAGATCATTTTATTTGTGCCGATTATGCTGACCACCATGCCTTACTGGAACTAAGTGCTCGTTGTGTGGCCATTACTACAGAATTTGAAAATATCCCTGCTGAATCACTCAGAAAGCTGGCAGAAACTTGCGTAGTAAGTCCTGGCGCACATAGTGTATCCATTGCGCAAAATAGAATTTCTGAGAAAGAATTTCTTACAGAAAATGATTTTTCAGTAGCGCCATTTGCAATTATTGCTAATACAGATGGAAGCGTAAAAGTGCATTACGCCGATCTTTTCCCTGGCATCTTGAAAGTCAGTCAGTTTGGGTATGATGGTAAAGGACAAAGACGCGTAAGTAGTGAAGCAGAATTAGAAGCGGCTATTGATGATTTGAACAGAGAAACTTGTGTACTGGAACGGTTAATGCCACTAAGCTGCGAGATCTCTGCCATTGTTGCACGCGGTAGTGATGGAGAATTAACAAGTTTTCCTGTTTCTGAGAACCAGCATGTTAATGGCATATTGAACATTAGCATTGTTCCTGCGAGAATTCCCGGTGAATTAGCTCAGCAGGCACAAGACATAGCAACTAAAGTAGCTGAGAAACTCAATTATCAAGGCGTATTATGTGTGGAGTTTTTTGTACTGGAAGATGGTCAGTTGTTGATCAATGAGATCGCACCTCGTCCTCACAACAGCGGGCATTATTCTATTGATGCTTGCTTTACATCACAATTTGAGCAGCAGGTAAGGGTATTGTGTGGTCTGCCGCTTGGTAATACAGCCATGCATAGTGCCGTTGTGATGGTTAATCTCTTGGGTGATTTGTGGCAGAAAGGTGAGCCTGATTGGTGTCATGTCTTACAGCAGTCATCTGCTAAACTACATTTGTACGGTAAAACAGAAGCGCGCCCTGGTCGTAAAATGGGGCATTTTACTGTACTGGGCGAAACGACTGACATGGCATTATCAAAAGCGATAGAAATTAAATGCCATCTCGAACAACAATTGAAGACATAACAATGCCAGATCAAACCACGTTATTTGAAACCAAGATCAAGAGTCTGCCATTTTTACATCGAGGCAAAGTTCGTGACATCTATATGGTCGATGATGATAAGTTACTTATTGTCCAAACAGACCGGATATCGGCTTTTGACGTGATTCTTCAGTCACCAATACCAGGAAAAGGCAGCGTACTTACAGCTTTGTCCAATTTTTGGTTTAAAAAACTTGGCCATATTATCCCGAATCATTTGACTGAGATTCCACCTGAATCTCTTGTGCCAACAGAAGAACAATATCAAGTTTCAAATCGAGCATTTGTAGTAAAACGATTAAAACCATTACCGATAGAAGCCATAGTACGCGGATATGTTGTAGGCTCTGGCTGGAAAGATTATCAAAAAACTGGTGAGATCTGTGGTATCAAGCTCCCCAATGGATTACAAGAAGCTTCTAAACTGCCAGATGGTGCGATTTTTACTCCTTCAACTAAAGCGGACATAGGGGCTCATGACGAAAATATATCATTTGCTAAAGCAGAAAAAATCATAGGCAAAGAATTAGCTGCACAAATACAAGATAAAGCAATCGCACTCTACACGGAAGCAGCAGATTATGCTGCAAATAAAGGTATTATTATTGCTGACACCAAATTTGAATTTGGCCAGGATGATAATGGAAAGCTTTATCTCATTGATGAAGCGCTCACTCCTGATTCTTCACGTTTCTGGCCAGCTGATCAATATAAGATAGGGATGAGCCCACCAAGCTATGATAAACAGTTTGTACGTGACTGGCTGGAAACTCAAAACTGGAACAAAAAACCACCTGCACCCACATTACCCGAAGATATCCTTTCCAAAACTTCAGAAAAATACCAAGAAGCATTAATATTATTATCAGAAAAATAAACTCTTGTCTAAAGAAGGTCTATAAAGATTTTTGTTCCAAGTAAATAAAGTAACACTACAAAAATCTTTCTAAGAGTTGCAACATGAATAATATGTGTTGCTCTTGCGCCTATAGATGCAGTTATTGTGCTAACTAATACTATCCCCCCAAGAGCAGGTAAATATACATAGCCTAAGCTATGCTCTGGAAGTATCTGAGTTTGAACGATACCATAAGATATATAGCTAATAGTTCCTGTGATAGCGATAGGCAAACCAACTGCTGCGGCAGTACCAATAGCATGTTGTAATCTAACATTACACTTGGATAGAAATGGTACAGTCAGTACCCCTCCCCCAATAGCTACCAAGCTGGAAATTCCACCAATTACACTACCCGCTGTAAACATCCCTACCTTTCCAGGAAGTTGACGACTAGGCTTGGGAGGAATATTTAATAATATCTGTGTAGCCGCGTAAAAAATGAATATGGCAATTATAAAACTTAAGAATCGACTAGAAAGACTATTAACTAGTGTCGCCCCTCCAATTGTGCCGACAATAATTCCTGGTACAATATTTTTTACAATATGCCAGTTAACCGCTTTATGAGTATGATGGGTGTATAAACTAGAAATAGATGTAAATATTATTGCTGCCATGGAAGTTCCAAGAGCAATATGCATAATACGATCAGGAGGAAAATTTTGAGAACTAAAGATAAAACTTAGTACAGGAACCATTATTAACCCACCACCAATGCCAAGTAATCCGGCAAAGAAACCGACAATTGCTCCTAAACATAGATAACCCAACCACCATTCCACGTTATATTTTAATATGTTTAATTTTCAATCTCAGCATTCTTCTAATCTGATAGTTTCTTAAAGCTCAGCCATGAAATTAGTCACTACATGATTCCAGTGATGTATTTCCACTCCATCGGGTCTATAGGTGTTATGGATAGGCGATTTCCTTTCTGTAAAATACGCATATTCATTAATTCAGGATAGCTTCTGAGTTCCTTAATATCAATTAGCCGAGTTTTTTTAACAAATCTTACATCTACATTAAACCAACGCGGATTTTCAAATGTAGCTTTTGGATCAAAATATTTGCTATCTGGATCAAATTGCGTTGCATCTGGATATGCAAGCTTAGAAACCTCTGCAGTCCCAACTATGCCTGGCTGTTTACAACTTGAGTGATAAAAAAATACTTGATCGCCAACTCTCATCTGATCACGCATAAAATTACGAGCTTGATAATTACGTACACCATACCACGCTATAGTTTTATTATCCCTCTTAGCAAGATCATCAATGCTCACATCCGAGGGCTCAGATTTCATTAACCAATAACGCATAATTTAATAATAGTATTTCGATATAACAAATTTTGTGAATTAAAAAAGCGGCTATGCCGCTTTTTATGTTCCATTTTAAAGCCCCCCGCAATTGCCGTCAGGTTGTTATCTATCTTGAACCATATGGTTCAAAGTGGTCGTTTTCCGGATACATCAGGCACTCCCACATAGGGTGCGCACAACAGCATCACTTTAGTCCACAACCAATCTTAAAAAATTGGTTCAAAGAATATGTGCCTTTACAAACAACGCAGGGGGCAACCCCTATTCATTTCATATACAGATCAGACTAAAAAGAACGCTGCTCTAAAATAACTTATCCTGTTCAGGAGTAACTGAATCAAGCAGAGTCAGCATATGATCGATTCTACGCTTAAATTCCCCCATGTCAAAACCACCTCTAACTCGTGTAGCAAGAAGCTCATGGGCTATATTGAGTGCAGCCATAATAGCAATCCTCTCAGAACCTACCACCTTACCGGCATCTCTGATCTCACACATTTTCTTATCAAGATATGTCACTGCTTGGAGCAGTTCTTCACGCTCTTCATCAGGGCAGGTTACGCGAAATTCACGCCCCATGATATCAACGTCCACAGCTTTGCTGGTACTCATTATTTGTTACCAGGAAATTGGGTTAAGAGTGATTCCAGACGAGTAGTTGCGGCGTTTATTTTTTCTGATAGGTGTTTATTTTCACTGGTAGCACCAGCTAATTGCTGACGCAGCTGAATATTTTCCGAGCGCTGACGGTGACACAATTTTACAAATTGGTTAATTTTCTCTTCCAAAGCTTTAAGTTCTGCTTCCATCAGCGCACTATAATTTGAAAATCCCTGCCAAGTCAACTGGTAACAGAGTATTCCAAATGTTATTTCCACGATTTACTGAGTAACTTTGGTTGCCACAATGAGATGATAATTCAAAATTACATGCCTAGTTCACTGCTTATGTTAGTATCTAGTCACGTTTAGGGTGCTATGACTGATTTTCTCAGTCAAGTTAAACGGGAACCAGGTAAATGCCTGGGCTGCCCCCGCAACGGTAAGTAAGTGTGGACGTATCTGTTTATGCCACTGTGAAACCCAAAATTCATGGGAAGGCGATACGTCAAATCTTGCGAGCCCGGATATCGGCCTTGAACGTTATGGAAATATCGCGTGGGGCGATATCCTGACTTCCCCTTTACGCTCGGAAAGTACCCTCGGCGATATTTCATTTCTTATTTGAACAATGGACGGTGGGTCCATTTAACATAAGGAAATATCGTGCATCTCTTTTTTAGAATAATTTTTCTGTTATTAGCTGCGCCTGCTTGCTTATGGGCATATGAGCTTCCGAAGAATTCATTTAAAGAAATTATAGTTTCCGCAACACGCTTTGAACAAAGCCCAAAGGAACTACCGGTTGGTGTTTCTGTTATTAGTGCTGAACAAATTAAGAATAGTACAGCACTGACTATACCAGAGCTCTTGCAACAATATGCAGGTGTACATACCCGTAACTTAGATGGGGGACCTGATCAACAAATAGATTTACGTGGATTTGGAATAACTGGGAATCAAAATACTTTGGTGCTACTTGACGGTCAGCGAATAAATGAAAACGAGTTAGTAGGTATCCGCTGGTCAACAATTCCTCTGGATTCGATCAAAAGGATAGAGATACTGCGCGGTAGTGGTGCCGTTACCTACGGTGGTGGAGCTACAGGAGGTGTAATCAATATCGTAACACGCTCGGCTGAGTCAGACCGTATATCTGGTAATGCTGGATTTTCATATGGTAGCTATGATGGCATGGAATTTAAAGGCGCCATCAATGCTGCTAAAGAAAAGCTTGGTCTAGCGCTTACGGCAAATATCTTAAGGACGGAAAACTATCGAACCAATAATGACCTGAATCAAAAGAATCTACAGGGTGATCTCCGTTACCAATTTCGTAATGGCAGCGCAATGCTAAAATTTGGCTTAGATGACCAGAAACTTGAACTGCCTTCTAATCGTACAGAATTACAATTACAAACCGATCGAAGGGGAACTTCAACACCTCGAGATTTTAGCACCCGTAAAGGCGCATTTGTTACATTTAGAAATAAATATAAAATTGGGCCTGCAAATCTTGCCGCAGATTTTTCTTTTCGTGATAATCACCGTACAGCTTTGTTTGATGATTATTTTATCGGTGATTTTTTTGATTCTAAAGTATTTATAGATACAAATTCTAACGTATGGTTATTTAATCCCAGAATTAAAGTGCCATTCCATCTAGCCAGGATAAGCCATGAATTAATACTGGGCGCTAATTTTGAATGGTGGAACTATGCTTCAAAACGTTTTACTGGGCCAGAATCAATACCAGGTAAAGCGTCTGCCAACATACTACAAGCTAATGTAAAAGCGGAGCAACAAAATAAGGCTGCCTATCTGCAATACGCTGCCACACTTCCATCAAAAACAGTAGTTACGTTGGGAGGAAGAATACAATGGACACACAATAAGGCAAACGATCTCTTTAACCCAGCAACATATGCGCGAGATCAGCAGCATCGTACTTTGTATGCTTACGATGCTGGAATACGGCAGCCCTTAGGCTCCACTCTATCACTTTATGGAAAATTTGGCCGTAGTTTCCGAATTGCCACGGTTGATGAAATTTATAATCAATTTGGAGGACCAGCGTTTGACTCAATAATCAACTTACTCGAACCTCAGACTGCTCATACCGGAGAAATTGGAATAGAATACAATCAGGATACAATACGAGCTCGTGCTTCAATTTATCGCACCAACCTTAATAACGAAATCGGTTTTATTGTAATCAATCCTTTTGTATTTTTTGCCAACTTAAACCTTCCTCCAACCCGTCGCCAAGGAATTGAAGTTGAAGCTTCTTGGTCACCAATCAATAAGCTTGATATATTTGGTAGCTATACCTTTAATGATGCACGTTTTCGTAAAGGAATATTTGGCGGTATTGATGTATCGAACAATACCATTCCACTTGTACCAAGGCATGCAGCTTCAGCTGGCAGTACCCTTCGAATTACATCTAAGACACATCTTTCTACAACAGTTAATTATGTAGGACAACAGGTATATGATAATGATCAGGCAAACAGCTTCTTCCGACGCATGCCAGATTATGTCACTATAGATCTCAAGTTTTCTCACAAAATAGCAAATTGGCTCTTAACCTTTGCTGTAAATAACTTATCTAATGAGAAGTACTATTCATATGGCATTCGTAACAGTGCTGGAACATCATTTTCTGCTCTACCTGCTCGCAAACGTAACTTCTGGTTCACAATTAAGTATCGTCTAAATTAACGGTATTTAAGAATCTCCATTTGATTCTAACTCTAGGTAGCTCTAATAGTTAGTTATTTTGATATTTAGTAAAACTATAAAGCAATATTTTTTCAAATTCTCCTATTTCTGATATTGTGCGGCTATGCCAAACAATCAAACTATGACGACCTATCATCTATATCTACGCCTGATAAACTACATTTCGCCTTATCGGCTAGTTCTCAGCTTAGCGTTATTTTGCATAGCTTTAATGGCAGCAACCGACGCAATATTACCAGCACTAATAAAACCAATGCTAGACCATGCAATCGGCAATAAGAACCAAGAATTATTACGGTTAATTACAATAATTATTGTTTCATTGTTTGTTGTACGTAGTGTAGCAAGCTACATCAGTAGATATGCAATCCATTGGGTAAACAATACACTTATAGTAAATTTACAAATATCCATGTTTGACAAACTATTAACCCAACCTCCTCATTATTTCGATTACCAGACAAACGAAAGTCTTATTTCAAAATTTACTTCTGAAGTTACCCAGGTGGCTGAAGATACCACTAAAGTAACGTCTATCCTGATAAAAGATACGCTTACTATTGTTGGACTACTAGTATGGATGTTCTATCTTAATTGGGAACTATCATTTTTAGTGTTAATGATGGCGCTAGTAGTTATGCTAAGCATCCAATTGATCTACGGCAAGAACCAGGAAACTGACTCTAGAATATGCGAACCCATGGAAAATTTTGTTCAAGTAATACTAGAATCAATTAAGAGCCATAAAGAACTCACGCTTGACGGCGGCCAGAAATATGAAGCCCATCGCTTTCAGAATGAAGCTAATCAAGTATGCACATTCAATATGAAACGTATTAGCACTAACGCCTTTAAAATGCCTCTAGTACAAATAATCATTGCTATTACGTTAACAACCTTTCTTTATCTTGCTATCCAGCAAGTGCCGCCTGATAAAACGATGGCGGGAAGTTTTGTTTCATTTATTGTATCAATGATAATTTTAGCTCTATCATTAAAACGCCTCACCAATGTAAGTAAAATCCTACAAAGCAGCCTTACCACCTCTGAAAGTATTTTTTCTATACTTGACTTAGAATCTGAACCGGACCCAGGAATAATCAGCATTGACCACGCTCGAGGAGAACTTCGATTCGAGCAGGTCAGTTTTTATCCTGCCCCAGAAGAGAACGCCATATTAAATGATATTACGCTTACTATAAGTCCTGGAGAAAAAATTGCTCTAGTTGGATCTTCAGATGACGGCATGCATACTTTTACTAATCTAATTCCTCGCTTCATCCAACCAACCCACGGAAGAATTCTACTAGATGGCCATGAATTGACAACTCTTAAATTAGCTAGCCTACGTTCCAATATTAGTTTGGTATCACAGGAAGTACCGCTTTTTAATGATACCATTGCGGCCAACATTGCATTTAGTAAAATAGAATGCGCCACAGAAGGGGAGATAATTGCTGCGGCACAAGCAGCCCATGCAATAGAATTTATCCGTGAGATGCCACAAGGAATGCAAACTCAAGTGGGTATTCATGGAATACAACTTACTAAAGTCCAGCGCCAACTAATTGCCATTTCCCGCGCGCTACTAAAAAATCCTTCAATTATTATTTTGGAAGAATTAAATACAAAGCTTGATCCGGAATCTGAGCACTATATACACGAAGCAATAGAAACCTTGATGCAAAATCGAACCTCAATTACCATTACAAGACGCCGGGCGACTTTAGAAAAAGCTGACCGTATCTTTGTATTTGAACAAAATTATATTTCTGAGATTGGAGCCCATCTAGAGCTGCTAGCAATGGAAGGATTCTATGCTAAGCTATTTTGATTCCAATTTTAAAGCGGGAGTAAATATTAGGGTTTTTCAACAAATCCAACTACTAATGTTGGAAGAATATAACGAAATGAAAGGACGCTTAATTTGAGTTCATAGCAGAGTATTCTGGCACAAAATTTGCCAAGCCCTTTTTAACATCCTCATCACTCAGCACTTGGTGCTCATTAAGCCATACAAGTAATTCTGCTAACCATTTCTCATCCACTTGACAAGCTTGAGCTACACGTAATTTATCATGAGGAGTAGGCAATGTGCTCTCGTCATCAGACAGTAATTCCTCGTAGAGCTTTTCTCCAGAACGTAAGCCACTATATACGATCTTAATATCTTCTTCGCTTAATCCAGACAAGCGAATCAAGTCTCTTGCAAGATCAGAAATCTTAACTGGATCCCCCATATCTAATACAAAAATCTCCCTGTCTCCTTTTTCTCCACCCATCAAACCTGCTTGCAAAACAAGTTGTGCAGCCTCAGGAATGGACATGAAATAACGTGTAATTTCTGGATGTGTGACAGTTACCGGCCCGCCCATTGCAATCTGCTCTCGAAATTTTGGTATAACACTTCCTGCGCTACCTAGTACATTACCAAAACGGACCATTACAAAATGTGTATTCTTTCTATTTTCTCTTACTAAACCATTGCCACTGGCTAAACCAGAAAAAAATGGATACTGCAAAGCTTGACATACCATCTCCGCAAGTCGCTTACTAGCACCCATAACATTAGTGGGGTTAACTGCCTTATCAGTTGAAATCAGCACAAATTTTTCTACCTCATATTTAACTGAAGTTTGTGCAATAGCCCAGGTTCCTAATACATTATTTAGCACTGCTTGCCAAGCATTCTCCTGCTCCATAAGAGGTACATGCTTGTAAGCTGCGGCATGAAATACTGCGGCTGGCCTATATTGAGAAAAAGTCTGTGCAAGCCGTGCTTGATCCTTAACATCCCCTATTACAAATACCATATTCATATTTGGAAATTTAGAACGAAATTCTTGCTCAATGTTGTAAAGTGCAAACTCATTTAATTCAAAAAATATAAGACGAGCAGGATTAAATTTAGTAATCTGACGACATAATTCAGATCCAATGGATCCACCTGCTCCAGAAACAAGAATTGTTTTACCTTCAAGCAAGCCAAATAATCCTTCACTATCCAGAGCTACTGGATTTCGTCCCAATAAGTCATCAAGCTCAACATTACGGATTTGTGATACGGTAATCTTGCCACTAATTAAATCGTCATAAGAAGGCACGGTTAATGCCTTCACCCCTGCTGCCGAACATGCATCTAAAGCCCTACGGCGCTCACGATTAGTGGCTGATGGCATAGCTATAATAGCGTGGGAAACATTTAACTTCTCGGCCAAAATAGGTAAGTCTGTAATCTGGCCTAATACTTGAACACCATCCAAAATTTTACTACGTTTTGTCAGATCATCATCGAGTAATCCGACTATTCTCCATTCTACACTACGAGAAAGTTCTTTCAGTAATCTTACTGCAGCACCTCCAGCACCTAATACAAGAACAGGATTCCCCTGTAGGGGATTCTTTCCAAAAAATCGTTTCTCTTTCCACAAGCGATAAGTAATACGACTGCTACCCATCATAAATAGAAGTAGTATAGGATCAAGCAGTAATACTGAACGCGGTACCCCTACAAGTATTTGTAACATAAATAAAGCAAGCGGTACGGCCGCTGCAGCCGTAATAACTGCATAAAGAATGCTTCGTAAATCATGTAAGCTTACATATCGCCAAACTTCACGGTAAAGACCAAACCAAGAGAATGATACTACTTGAATGATGACCACCCATGGCAAGGTTTCTCTTAAGGATATAAGATACAAAGCTGGAATTTCAAAATTAAAACGAAATAAATAAGCAAGCCACCATGCCAGGACGACTGCTACGATGTCAGCAATAAATTTAATTAATGTGCGCATACGATAAATTCAGTGCGTGCATCTTACCTATCAATTTTATCGTGTTTCCAATAATCTGAAATAACTATCAAGCTTAAATAAATCAAACTCCATGCTACGCCTACTCCATATTGAACCATAGTTTCCTGCCGTATTGCCCACAAAGCACTTATTCCCACAGCTAACATAAGAATGTACTCAATTAATGCCGTATTACGATGCCCAAAACCTTGTCTTACAAGACGTTGATAGAAATGCTCCCGATGCGCTTGCCATATTTTTTCTCCACGAAAGCCGCGTTTCACCAGTGTAACTGAAGCATCTACGATGAAGGGTGAAAATACTAGTAAAGGCATCCATATTGGCCATAAACTGTCCACCCAACCTAAAATACCTAATGCAGCTGCTAGAAATCCCAATGGAATAGCACCAGCATCCCCCATAAAAACACGCGCGGGATAAAAATTGAAAAACAAGAAAGCCATAGCAGCTGAAGAAATCGAAAAGTTTATCATGGCAAACATCTCATTCTCATTCAGTAAGGCAGCTAAACCATAGATACCAAAACCGATCAGTGTCATACCGCCTGCTAGTCCATCCGAACCATCCATAAAATTGTAAAGATTAGTTGTCCAAATAATAGAAATTGCTGCAATTATTGTAATTGGCCAACCATAACTTTCAGACAAAAGCGCTACAGCTAATAAAACTGCCGCTACGCAGTGTACTAGCAACCTTAACCAAACAGGTAAGCCGTATATATCATCGGCAAAAGATACTAAAACTAACAAACAAATACCAATCCATAGCGACATAGGTAGCACCACAGGAAATAATATCCAGACAAGTAAAATTCCTAACAATAAACCAACACCACCGACTATGTGAACAGATTTTGTATGAAGGGAACGGTGATTAGGATGATCTAATATCTTTATGGCACTATACTTAGTAAACCACAAAATAAATACAAACGTTACTACGAACGAGAGTAAGGGTGCGGTAAAAAATAAAAAAGGGGAAACAGAAATCATAATCGTAGAACTATACCTTTCGACGATACCATGTAGCTGTTACTGATAATCCTTGGGATAGCGTAAAGGAAGGAACCCAGTCCAGCTCTCTGCAGATTTTATTACTATTGATACATAACGAACTTAGCAATTTTGATATTTCATCGGATTTCCCTGACAACATACCAGCTAACTTTAGTAAACGTAGTGGGCAAGGCCACAACCGTACGGGCTTTTCTAGTGCATATGCAATTTGTGTGATCAATTGAGCAGTAGAAATATTTTCACCATCACTTACCATGTAAGTTTCCCCAGCAGCAGCAGGATCTGTCAAGCAGGCAGTGATAGCACTTGTAAGATTATTAAGATAAATTAAGCTTCGTTGATTTTTTACCAAAGAAAATGGTAGCGAAATTCCACTATCTACTATCTTCAATAACCTCAGGAAATTCCCTTTCACACCAGGACCATAGACCATTGGAAGGCGTAGTATCACAATCTCCATGCCAGTCTCGAAAGCAATTTGACTAAGTACCTTTTCAGCCTCTAATTTTGAAATCCCATAGTGGTCCTGGGGATTAGCAAGTGAAGTTTCATCAAATGGTGTATCCGTTAGAGAATTCTCACCATTAACTTTGATAGAGCTTAAGAAAATTAAACGCTTTACCCCATTATAAGCAGCTATCTGCGCTAAATTCTCTGTTCCTAAGGTATTGACACGTCGAAACTCCATCAAAGGATCTTGCGCATATTCGTCCATCACATGCACGCGTGCAGCACAATGAACAACAACTCCTACTCCTGTAAAAACTTCATTACTCCATGCTGTTTTTGTGCCTAATTCACCTACAATTCGGTAATCTACCCCGGGCACAAGCGTGGCAGGTAAACTGCGTACTGTACCAACAACATCAAGTCCACTTGCCACTAATTGGCGACACAATTCACTACCAACGAAACCTGAAGCGCCAGTAACTAGTATTCTTTGAGATTCAGATGTAGTACTCAATCCCGTTTCATCCGATACGCTTTTACAAATTGTGGAAGTCGCGAAAACACCTTACCTAGAATGAACCAGGGGGGCACCCTCAGACCATTAGAACGACAAGATAAATATGCCTCAATATTGCCTCGTATCACATTACGAATACTATTGTTACTCATCCCGCCCATTCTCATGCGCACCCATACTTCCGGTACGTAACGAGTCTTAATATCGTTAATACCAATAAACCTAAGCGCAAGATCGAAATCAGATTGCAACCGATAACGTAAATTAAATCCACCAAGCTTCTCGTAAATAGACTTACGTACAAAAAAAGTTGGATGAGCGGGCATCCAACCTTTCTCGAACAAACCAGGCACATAATTTTGTGATGTCCAGTGACGTATCACACGATCGGTCTGTTTGCGATCCACGTAAACTAAATTGGCATAACAGGCATCGATAGCAGGATCATTCATCGTAGCAGCTACCTTGGATAGCACTCCTGAATGCATGTAAACATCATCTGCATTGAGAAAACCGATTATGTCACCGGAAGTAAGCAATAATCCTTTATTCATTCCATCGTACACTCCCTTATCGGATTCGGAATGCCAGACAGCTACCCGCCTACCCTTCTTTTTTACAATCTCTTCTGTGCTATCAACTGATCCACCATCAGCAATAATGTGCTCAACGTCTGAATAGCTTTGAGAAGCAACAGAATCAAGCGTGTCACTCAAGGTGTCTGCAGCATTATAGCAAGCAGTTATGATAGAAATTTTCATGACACCGGAAGCTTCTAAGCTTACTTAAAGATAATTTTCTGCTATAGATAGAAATTTCTCATCCTTCTCACGACCCATTTTTCTAAACTAACTACATACTCAATTAATGGCATCAGTGTGTATATTAATTTACTTGCATATTGATCTAAAATCATTCGCTTTTTACTTTCCGAAATAAATTCTCTGGATACCCAAACTCTATATGTCATTAGTATTTTACGTTTCATCACTAAAAGAGGTGTAATTTTAAGATATGGTTTCTGTGAATATTCATCAAAAATCTTTACATTATCATCAATTAATTTTCCCGATTTTTTATTTGTATGCGTCACCTGACCGGAGTGTAAACGTACGGCACACAATGGGCCATCTATACATAGTAGGTCACCCCGCTCTAATAATTGAAACCACATTTCCATATCCATTAACTGTGGCAAATCCTCACGGAAACCACCCGTTAGATCTTTCTTGCGAAACATAACTGCTGTAGGCTCACCAATATAGTTCTTGCCAAATAAGCACCTAGTAATAACGTTTCTACCACTAATAATATCGTCCACAGATGGAAATTGCTTAAATCCTAATTTCTCATCGGCTTCATTAACTATAAGTCGCCCACTGCAAACTAGTGTTACTGATTGGTTCGCATCAAGTACTGCTACCATCTTTTCAAGACACTCAGGCAGCAATACATCATCTGAACACAAGAATTTGATATTTTCTCCTTCAGCGTACTCGAGACATTTGTTAAAATTTCCAGTAAGCCCAATATTCTGATCATTTTTATAAAAACGGATACGTCCGTCGTTATTCTTCTGCAAATCTTCAACTAATATACTTGTTTGATCCGTAGAACAATTATCTACAATAACAATTTCAAAATCCTGGTAACTCTGTCCAAGCGCTGACTCCACAGCTTGCTGAAGAAAATTTGCATTATTATATGTAGGAATGCAAACACTTACCTTCGGAATATCAGATCGGGACATCAAATACCCTCTGCTTTTTTAATAGAGTATGAAGCTGGATCAATCTTCTCAAAAACTTCGAGGATAGTAGTAAAGTTCCCTTCTATTTTGAAAGGTGAGAATTTCCTTGTATGAGAGTCCGTGGCTTTAAATATCTTTTTAGCAAAAATTTTGCCGTATCTTTTAGGTAGTATCAATGATATGGCTACTACAATTGACAATGGTACTCCATAAAGAATCTGCTCACGCAAAGTCATTCCACGCTTTAAGTCAGAAATAATAGATCTGGCGCTTTCTTTTCCCAGCATAAGCCCAGAATAAACAGCACAAATTTGGAGAAAACGGTATCGGTCATAATTTACTCGTAAATTCTCACTGTTGTAAAAATTACGTGCAAGCGTCTCCATAGACAACAACCACGAAGTGTTCATATTTGTACCTGGTAGCATCACCTTCTGTAAACAATGTGCAATTTTAGGATCAGGAATATTCTTTAGAAATTCGGCTCCTTTATTTTCCGAATCATTAAAATAATAAAAGCCAAATGATTTAGGGCTAATTCCAATTGTAACAAGTGGTTGTGGAACAATCAGAATACGCTTTGCCTTTAACATTATTGCATTTGAGGCATAGTAGTCTGGATAAGGAGACTGGTAGAATGGGTTACATTTAGCCATTTCGCTAATATGTTTCCTGCTAACCAAGAAAAACTGCATATTGTAATCAAAACGTACCCTAAAATTAATAGAATGATTGACTAATGCCATGGACTCTGATTTTTCCAGCCAGAATGGTTTATTCGCACATCGAAAAATACTACTATTGTCGAATGAACGTAGGAATCCATCTGAATGTCCCGGCATAACCCCAGGATAGGCATAAAGAAAAGCACTAGTGTAGATTGCATCTGGTGCATCATGTTCCTCGATTATTCTTTTTAGTGTTGAGAAATAACCTCTCATAAGACAATCATCATCACCTAGCATAATGACATAGTCACCATCACTCTTAGCAAGTGCATTATTCCAATTATCTGTAACAGGAATAAATTTATCAGTACGAAAATATTTAATACGCGAATCATCAATCGATCTCACATAACCAGCAATATCTTCTTCTGAGAAATTATCAGAAACTATTATTTCCCAATCGGAGTAATCCTGTCTTCGAACAGTCTCAATAGCATAGGAAAGCAAATCAAGTCGATTCCGAGTTGGTAGCAGCACAGAAAATTTCATCTCAAATTCTTTCTAAAAACCATAGTGTATGCACTACCCTTGCCTTCAACTTTTTCAATTGGTCCAAATAGTATGCTCACTAATCGACCGATTCTACGTAATATTTTTTTAATATAACGTTGTGAAGATAAATTTGCGAAGAAAAATTCCCATCCAAAAGTATTCCAGCCTATACTTCCTTGGTCAGTCGTCGTAATTAATTCTGCCTTCATTCCTAAAAGCTCTAATTTCTTGGCAAGAAGTTTTATCGGGATCAACATTACATGGCGAGGTGCGTCAACGTGAGGCCAGTATCGGCCCATAATTTTAAATTGAAAGGAACTTGGATTAGGAGTAGCCAATATTACAATTCCACCTGGTCTGAGGCTCCTATAAATAGCATCAATTGTTGGCAATGGATCAGGTAAGTGTTCAATTACATGCCAAAGGGCAATTACATCATAAGGCTCCATTTGCTCAAGTGTCGAGATAGGATCGTCACTATTGATAGCATTCACACCGACAACCTCATTCAAGAATTGACAACACCGCGTGTTCATTTCAATAGCCTCAACCTGGAATCCTGCTTTCTTAGCAAGATATGTAAAGCTACCATATGACGGTCCAATTTCTAGAAGCCTTCCATTACTAATGAATCGTTGAACAATTTCTATTTTATAGCGCTCGGGCTTTGATCCAGATTCTAAAAATGATGCTGACTGTGGTACAAAATGGTATTCCTCGGGATAATAATCAGAAAGATTTAATGGGACCGGCATAATAAAGATCAGCCCACACTGAGGGCAGCTATAGTGATTGAATACCTCCTGACTAATGTTACGGTTGTAGTCCTTACTTTGAAAATAGAGTGAGGACTCATGTTTGCATAAAGGACAGCAGGCCATTATGTCATTTCATTAGAAGTTATTTTGTACATGGCTTCGAAGAATCGTACTTGTACTTTCGTCTGACGCGAGTATAACTCTTGCCAGTTACTTGGAACTGGATAGTCATTTTTCTCAATAACAATATTATCTATAGGATTCTTACTGACAATCCACTGTTTAGAATAAAAATAACCACTAGTTAATTTGTCAATTAGCCTAAAGTATTCTTTTATTTGCTGTAATTGCATTTCATGTAACGATGAAATATTTATAAATAAATCTATGCATTTTGCAGGCAACATTGCTGCCTGATGTGGTAACAAGAAAACAATATCTGCATCATGAAATTCTTGCTCTATTTCTTCAAATAAATCAAAACAACGAAAAGTAAAACACTTCTTATCAGGAAAGACAGAAGACAGGTATTCCTGAGCAACATATAATGCTGGTGGAATATCAATAATAATATATTTTCCTTTTGGAAATACATTTAGAAACACATGGGCGTTTCTACCATACCCAGCACCCAATTCACAAAATGTAGCTTTCTCTGTTTTAGGCGCCTTAAAATGCTCACGAATAGAATAGTACTCCAACACAGAGTTGGCCAAGTCTTGTGATATAAGTTTGTTGTCTAGAAAAATCTTGAAAGGATTTCCCTGTCTCGGCTCACTGATATAATTTAATAACCCCTCAACATCGATACGCTCTACATTTCTCCACAACATCCTAGTAAAAATTGCTAATAAAGTTCGTTGTGACCAACTAAGATGCATACACGAAACATAGGCTGGAGGCCCAAATAATATCGAAGGCCAAGAAATAATTCTAGTGTTCCTTACTAAATAACGAAATTGCTTATCTTTTATTCTAACTAGCCATGTAAAATAATTTCGTGCGACAGTCTGTTTTATGTTCTCGATTCCTTCGATTTCAAGCTGCTTAATATTTTTCTCATTGTAGAATTCCCAAAACTTAGATGGTTGGTAAATTTGGTTGCCTTTAGTAAAACAATCAAACATAGATCTTAGTATTTCATTCATTTATTCTAAATCCTATTTTTTTAATAATTTGCTCTTACATTACCTACTATATAAGCGTAACGCATTCAGAATTTAATTATCAGAAACGCAAAATTTTCTCACGCGTAAAAGGAAAAATTAATCCTAGTAGAAGTAAACCCATTAAATATGTTACAGCAACCCAAGAGAAGCCTAAATATTTTGACAGATCAAGGGGCATTATTATGTAAGAAGTATAGCCCACTATAAATACTGCCATTATGGGAAAAGAAAAGTCTATCGAATACCATTTCCACATTTCTGACTTAAGTAGTCGACGATGCATTATTGGAATCATAATAAAAATATATCCAGTATTGAGAATTATCCATACTATCGCCGCTCCAACTGCTCCATAAAGATTAACCAGCCATAACATCAATGGAACCAAAAGAAGTACTGATATTCCATTTTGTATCAACACTAATCTAGTCCAACCATATGACAGCATAAGGGTATATGGAAGTATCATAAGAGCATTAATCATAGTGCCAAGAATCAATAAACTTAATAACATATGCGTGTTTTTGACAACTACGGGATCTCCAATCCAGATTGAAAGAACCTCCTCCGCGAAGAAAACCAATGTTATGGTTATGGGTAAGATAATGATTGAAACCAACTGACATCCTTTATGATATAAATTTGAAATATCTGCTTTCTTCTCTCCTGCAACAAGCTGCGAAAATCGAGGAAATAATGCAGAATGAACCGGGCTCACTAGGCTAGTAAGCACAGTTGCAACATTAAATGCCAGCATGTAATAACCAAACATTTCCAGCGTAAGCATTTTGCTAAGGATTATCTTATCAAGCTGTGCTAACAAGATGGTCATCAGTGAAATTCCCATTATTCCTGATGCAAACCGCCAATTTTTAATAAACAAATTTTTATCAAATTTACTCAGTTGTGGGGATTTAGGCAGAGATTTCCAAAGCCATATTGCTAATACAATAGTCGTAAGCAGGGCTACAAGTGATTGCCAAAGGAAAAATGACAATATTGAAGGTGAAATAAATAAAAGGACAAGTACGGCTCCACCATGCTGAACTGTTATTGACACAGATTTAATTACATTAAGTAAAACCTGCCTCTGGAGCCCCCTTAAGCCACCAGAGTAAATTGCACTTGGCCACTGAGAAGCCAGTAATATCCCCATGATAAGCAAAGCCTGTTCAATCGTTTCACTAGGAATATTTGTTGAATTAATCCAATATCTGGTAATTAAAGGCGCAAGGATTATCACAATAATACCCAGCACTATACCAATTCCCCAATACACTACTTCAAAAGTTCGCACCAGATTTCGTGACTCCTGCTCAGAATTTTCTATCACCGATAATCTTGATAGTTCACGACTTAAGGTTGCGCTGAGACCCATATCCAATAGAGCAAGCAAGGCGCTTAGAGAAATAAAGATGCCAAGAAGCCCATATACTTCTACCCCCATGAGTTTGATGTAGATAGGTACGAAAGCCAGACTAAAAATACCACCCCAAGCCTTCCCGGCAAAGTTAGCAATAATATTGTTACGTACTGATGGGGTTGATTTCATATGCTACAAGCCTATTGATCTAGAGGATTCTTTATGTTGCTCCCCCAAGCGAAAAATTCCCATTTTCGCCTCCAAGCTGGACTTTCTTTATCATATTTTCTTGTCTGATTATCAGAAATTAGTAGATTCTCTTGTGCTCCTCGCCAGAATGTATTACTGATATTCCACTCACTTTTCTCATAACCTTTTCCATCTTTGCCTACTACCATTGGCCTGAAGCCCATCCACTCCATTTGTTTAGTCATGCCATATTTTCCACTTTCTAGCATGTATGCTTGTATTTTAATAAGAAGTTTCCCTCGATGTATTTTTAGCATGGTTTCACGCATGATCATAAATCCATTAGTCCGTATGTGATGATTTGGAAAAGTTAAGAAATATAGCCCAGTCAATATTCTTTTTGGATATTTGAAGAGAGCCCGTTTGAATTGGTTCCTGTAAGAAGTTGCTTCCGTTTTTATTACCTGGGCATTGCAAAAACTCCCCCACGAACCAGTCGCCCCTACTAACCCCACTCCCGGTTGACGAATATGCTGGTAAAGTTTCAGCAACCAATCTTTATCTAAAATGATACTGAACGAATTTAGGAAACAGCAGTATTTGCTGCTACATTTCTCTGCTGCGA
>CAJIBK010000038.1_pt1 | contig 35282 bp, 34 predicted proteins | sample 9199341 | NCBI WGS metagenome assembly CAJIBK01 (sample SAMEA7708305, study PRJEB35096) | sediment metagenome | biome: marine neritic benthic zone biome [ENVO:01000025]; feature: sediment [ENVO:00002007]; material: shallow marine sediment [ENVO:03000034] sea grass bed [ENVO_01000059] ...
CCCTCCTATCCCATTAAATATGAACAACGACTTTCAACACCTTTGCATCGACAAGTCCGTTAACATTAAATATAAATGCTTATTTATCAACACAATCGCGCCGACAAATAGCTTTCGATGATCTAGTTAACGGAGGCTTTTACCTTTTACTCTTCTCGCCGACTGAAAATCAACCCGCTCAGGTTAGCTGACAAAAGTGCCTCAAGTCAAGCAATTTGTTATGCGACTGAGTTAAAACTGAATTAATGTAAGCATGACCAACCATGAATATCTCATTTGCCAAGAAAAAGGGTTGAACAAAATTTTATGTTACAAAAATAGCCTGATAATATTTTTCCTATATATGTCCTTGAGATGAAATGACTTATACTCTCTTTTTTTCAAAGTTTTTGTATACAAGCAATTATATATTAGGGAGAAAATCTTATGCAGAAAACTTTTCACAGTCGAGCTAATATCTCATCTAGCTGGTCTAAATTGCTGTAATGTATGACCACATTTCCAGAATTTTTCTTTCCGGGCTTGATAGTAACTTGTGCGCCTAGTTTCGCCGAAACCTCTTCTTGCAAACGAATCAAATCGCGGTTCCGCTTGGGATGTTTTTTTGCTGGTAAATGTTCGATCCGATATACTAGTTTTTCAGTTTCACGCACGGAAAGCTGTTTTTGAGCCACTACGTTTGCAATTTCACTTTGCTTCGCTGCAGGAAGCGCAAGTAAAGCGCGGCCATGCCCCATATCTAGCCTACCCTGCATCATCAACTTTTGTACTGCTACCGGCAGATTTAGCAATCGCAACGAGTTAGAGACGGCGCTACGCGAACTACCAATTGCGCGAGCGGCTGCTTGATGAGTCAAACCAAACTCTTTAATGAGTCGCTGAACCCCCAAAGCCTCTTCCAATGGATTTAAATCTTCTCGCTGAATATTCTCAATCAGCGACATGGCTAACGCTGCTTCGTCCGCTACTTCACGTATCAGTGCAGGCACCTCCACAAGTCCGGCCATTTGTGCCGCCCGCCAGCGCCTTTCGCCTGCGATGATCTCGTAACTACTGTCAGACACTTTCCTTACCAATACTGGCTGCATTACCCCGCGCACTTTTATCGACTCAGCGAGCTCTGTAAGCGACGCTTTGTCCATACTAGTGCGAGGCTGATATTTACCTGGTTGCAAAAAGGATGTTTTCAGGTTCTGCAGCGCTTCTCCTGCGGCGCCAGTATCACTGCTCCCTGCTAACAAAGCGTCTAGCCCTCTTCCCAATCCTTTCAATTTTGCCATCTTCTCCCTCATTTCCTTCTTATGCGCTATTGGCATAAGATGATGCTGGTTTGTTTTGAACTTTTCTCAGATAGATGCCACATTGGCAGAATACCTATTAAGAATCTCGCCTGCCAATGCGAGATACGCTTGTGTTCCTTTTGATAATTTGTCGTGATAAAGTCCTGGTTTCCCAAAGCTAGGAGCCTCTGCCAGTCGCACATTACGCGGGATCACAGTGCGGTAAACTTTGCTTCCGAAATGGTCTCTTAGTTGATCCGAGACTTGTTGCGTCAAGGTGCTTCGTGGGTCAAACATGGTGCGCAACAAACCCTCGATTTCAAGCACCGGGTTTAAGTTAGAGCGCACTCTTTTTATGGTATTAACTAAATCACTTAGTCCTTCTAGGGCATAATATTCACATTGCATTGGAATCATCACAGCATGTGCAGCACACAAACCGTTGAGCGTGAGCAAATTGAGTGCTGGCGGACAATCAAGAAGGATGAAGTTATATTCATTTTTTACTTTTTCTAAGGCTTCTTTCAGGCGCATTTCACGTCGAGGCAATCCTACCATTTCTATTTCTGCGCCCGCTAAATCACGATTAGCGGGTATTAAGTCATACTTACCACTGGTTGCAGTTATACGAGTATCCGTGATGCGCTGATTATTAACCAATGCATGGTAAACCGTTCGTTGCAGCGTGCGCTTATCTACGCCGCTGCCCATAGTGGCATTTCCTTGCGGATCAAGATCTACTAACAATACGCTCCGTTTTGCGGCCACAAGGCTCGCGGCTAGATTCACGCTTGTAGTAGTTTTTCCTACGCCACCCTTCTGGTTTGTTATCGCCAAAATTTTTGCCACTCCGTCCTCTCCCAAATTAATACCCGCATAAAAAAAGTTTTTTCTATGTATAGTAAGTACTGCAATAACTATGTAAGTACTGCAATAACTATGTTCGTTTTATGATCACCAAATGTCGTTTCGCCTCGAGGCTTGGAACTACCACTGAACATACTTTGTCAACGGCAAATTGAACTGGAAGTTGCGTTAGATTTTCTTTAGGGTAGGCGCCCTTCATCGCCACAATCTTGCCCCCTCCCTTTCCTTCTTTACAAAGATGCCCTGCCAGTTTGACAAAAACTACCAGATTTGAAAAAGCACGAGAAATCACTGTGTCAAATTTTTCAGTAGGCTGAAAACCTTCAACGCGTTTTGCAACTATTTCAACATTTTTTAGCCCTAACTCAATACGAGCCTGCTGTAAAAAAACAGCCTTTTTATGGTTACTTTCAATCAACATCAAATTCCAATCAGGCCGCGCCATTGCCAAAGGAATCCCGGGTAATCCCGCACCACTACCTACGTCGACAATGCGGGGCCCGGTTATATACGACAGGACAGCCAGGCTATCCAACAAATGCTGAGATAACATTGCTTCAGATTGGCGTATGGCCGTCAGGTTATAAACTTGACTCCATTTTTTAACTAGCGCTAAATATTGCAACAAACGCGCTGATGTTTCATGCGGAAGATTAACCCCTAAAGCTGAGGCCCCCTCAGCTAGTTGGGCCGCCAAATTCATCCGGTTTTCTTATTCTGTTTTTTGATAGTTCCTCGCTTTAAGTGTACTAGTAACAACGAAATCGAAGCTGGTGTTATGCCAGAAATTCGTGTGGCCTGGCCTATTGTTTCAGGTTTATACTGGTTTAGTTTTTGTTGTGCTTCCTTGGAAAGACCACACACAGTTTGATAGTCCAAATTTTGTGGTAAGCACACGTTTTCATTGCATGCATTACGAGCCACCTCTGCTTTCTGTCGCTCTATGTAACCACAGTATTTGGCCTGAATTTCAACTTGCTCTGAAACTGATTTGTCTATGGTCGTCTCACCAGCTCCCGGTAACGACATCAGGCCTGCATATGTTACAAAAGGACGTCGCAATAATTCGTGAAGGGAAGATTCGTTTTCAAGGGGCTTGCCCAGCACCCGCAGTACATTTGATTCAGATTTGGAGTTTAAGCTCTCTTTTGGGCCAAGAAATATTTTTTTAAGCCTATCCTGTTCGCAAACAATGGCCCTCTGCTTAACCTCAAAAGCAAACCAACGCTCATCCTCCACTACGCCCAGCATGCGTCCGATTTCAGTTAATCGTAAATCGGCATTATCCTCACGTAACTGCAAGCGATATTCGGCGCGACTTGTAAACATGCGATAAGGCTCAGTCACGCCGCGTGTAATAAGGTCATCTACTAGCACGCCAATATAAGCTTCATCACGTCGTGGACACCATGAATTTTGTCCTTTTGTTTTGAGTCCAGCATTGATACCGGCCAATAATCCTTGTGCAGCTGCCTCTTCATATCCAGTGGTCCCGTTGATTTGCCCAGCAAAAAACAACCCTTCAATGGCTTTTGTCTCAAGAGAATTTTTAAGCCCTCGAGGATCAAAATAATCATATTCAATAGCGTAACCAGGACAGGTAATATGAGCCTTACTCAGCCCCTCAATAGAACGAACAAACTCAACCTGTAGATCAAATGGCAGGCTTGTAGATATGCCATTGGGATATATTGTATGGGTGTTTAATCCTTCTGGCTCAAGAAATATTTGATGTGAATCTTTTGCGGAAAACCGTACTACCTTATCCTCAATTGAGGGACAATAACGCGGCCCGACACCTTCTATTGCCCCAGCAAATAATGGCGAACGATCCAAGCCTCCACGAATAATATCGTGAGCGCGCTCGTTGGTATGAGTTATCCAGCATGATAATTGTCGGGGGTGATCAACGCCTCCGCCTAGAAACGAAAAGAACGGAGCAGGATTATCTCCTGGCTGCTCCAATAATGCCGAATAGTCTATACTGCGGCCGTCAATGCGAGGAGGTGTCCCTGTTTTAAGTCTTCCTACCGCCAGGCTCATCTCCCGCAACCGCTGCGCTAAAGTAACTGATGACGGATCACCAGCTCGGCCAGCTTGAAAGCTATTTGGCCCAACATGAGCAAGACCGGCTAGAAATGTTCCGGCTGTTAACACTATGGCGCTAGCAGAAAACTTTACCCCCATCTGAGTAACAACACCTGTAACTCGATCGCCTTCTAGCATGAAATCATCGACCGCTTGTTGAAACAAGCTAAGATTAGCTTGATTTTCTAGTCGTCTTCGAATTGCTTGACGATAAAGCACTCTATCAGCCTGTGCGCGGGTTGCTCTCACCGCAGCCCCTTTGCTAGCGTTAAGAATGCGAAACTGGATGCCAGCTTCATCTGCAGCTGTAGCCATAACACCGCCAAGCGCATCTATTTCTTTAACTAAATGTCCTTTTCCAATTCCCCCCACCGAAGGATTACATGACATTTGGCCCAATGTTTCAATATTATGCGTAAGCAACAAAGTTTTTCTTCCCATGCGCGCAGCAGCAAGCGCGGCTTCGGTGCCGGCATGCCCGCCTCCAACTACGATCACATCAAATTTTTCAGAAATAGCCATTTGAGCCGTCACCTTTAAAGGTTATTTTTAGCAAAATGTATTATACGGTAAACCAGATTCAAATGTTATTATGCGGAGCCCAGCTCAGCAGTAACGTTAGTAGAAACCAGTAAGCCAGTAATAGTAAATGCAGCGATCATGGGGTTTCTCCTGCGGTTTTCACTTCGCAATTTTGATGGGCGTCATAATGAAGATCTGCTATGTTAAACAGAGCGATGAAAACATAAGATGGTAAAGCTGATACCTTCTCTCTGTTATTATCCTCCGTAACAGAACGAGGCCCATGAAACAGCACACCATCAAAATTCTACTGATCAGCGCCGGTTGGCTTTCAATTGCCCTGGGCGTGCTTGGCGCGGTACTGCCGCTGTTGCCCACCACTCCGTTTATCCTGTTGGCCGCTGCTTGTTTTGCCAAATCGTCTCCGCGTTTTCACAGTTGGCTGCTGACCCATCGCTACCTCGGCCCCATTGTTCACCAATATCAGTCCGGCAACGGCCTTCCCCGCCGGGTACGACAGCGAGCTTTGATCGTGCTCTGGGCCACCATGGCGCTGTCGATGTATATCATCGGCCAGTGGTGGGCGGTGGCGCTGCTGGGCTCTATCGGCGCCTGCGCCACTATTTACCTGTGCCGATTGCCGGCAACAGACTAAAATACCCCGCTGGTTCCAACGGCCCAAGAAACACACCAAGAAAAGAAAGTAACTCGTCAGCTAATATACTGGGAACGACGAGCCGACCTCGGGCCAGCAGAAGATAATATATAACAAAGCCACGTTTCACGTGAAACACCTTATAGGTTTCTCTATAGCGTTTCACGTGAAACGCTGTCTAGAAATACGTCTCTGGCAAAATAGCGGCCGGTGCTGCAAGTTAGTATTAAGGAGAGCGCACGAAACAAACTACTTGCCGATACAGAAACGTGAAAAAATCTCCCCCAGCAAATCATCAGCACAAAATTCACCAGTAATTGATGATAGCGACAGCTGAGCAAGCCTCAGTTCCTCAGCTATCAGTTCTAACTGTAAGCTGCTTTGCTCGGTTATTTTGATGGTCTCATCCAGACGTTTCTTTGTTTCTGCTAAGGCCCATAAATGACGATGGCGTGCCAGAAACAAGCCTTCGCCTGTCGAGCTCGGATGCCAACCAATAATTTTTAGAAGTTGCTGGCGGAGCAATTCTATGCCTGCCCCTGTCTTAGCTGAGAGATAAATTTCTGGCCTATTGTTCTTTTTTTTGATCCGTGGTTTTTCTTCTAGCAAATCTATTTTGTTAAATATATAGAGCAGCGGCATTCCTTCTGGAAGTCTGTTTAGAATGCTCTCATCTCTAGCGGTTATTCCAATACGGCTGTCAATCAGCAAAAGCACCGCGCTGCCTTTTTCTGTTGCCGCCCAAGCACGAGCAATGCCAATTTTTTCTACTTCATCATCTGTATCCCGTAGTCCGGCTGTATCTATTATATGTAGCGGCACGCCTTCTATTTGAATTGTCTCGCGAATAGCGTCTCGGGTTGTGCCGGGAGTTTCCGTAACTATGGCCACCTCTTCTTTTGCTAGCCTGTTCATTAAGCTTGATTTCCCTACATTTGGCTGGCCCACTAAAACTACGTGTGCTCCTTCACGCAACAAACTACCCTGTTGGCTAGCCGCTAACACTTCCTCTATTTGTGACCGAATCTCATTAAGTGAGTTATAAACATCAGTGTGTTGCAAATGGCTCGTATCTTCCTCTGGAAAATCCAATGTTGCTTCTACATGCATACGCAAATCAATAAGGGCTTGTTTCAGCGCACAAATGGTAGAGGAAAACTCGCCTTGTAATGAGCGCATCGCACAATGTACAGCTTCGCTAGTGCTGGCCCCTATAACGTCTGCCACCGCTTCAGCCTGAGCAAGATCAAGTTTATTGTTAAGAAAAGCGCGCAGCGTAAACTCTCCCGGCTCTGCTAGGCGAGCGCCTGCAGAGATACAACAGGATAACAACATAGTCATTACTGCTGGGCCGCCATGGCCCTGAAGTTCCAACACGTCTTCGCCGGTATATGAGTGAGGAGAAGGATAATAAATAACAACGCCTTGATCTATGATCAATCCATTTTTATCTTTAAACTTGCTCAGGCTAGCATGGCGCTCTTTTGGAAGGTCTCCTAGAATTACTTTGGCTATTTGCTGTAGGTTTTTACCTGAAAGTCGCACTATTCCAATTCCGCCGCGTCCTGGCGGAGTAGCAATAGCAGCAATAATGTCGGTGTTGCCCATGAAAGTAATTGAACCCAAGTTCAATTATAACCGTCGCGGGAAATGTAACTCATTTTTTCTTAGTTGAAGAAGGGGTAACAGCGGTGTTAGAGGGGGCGTACATGCGCGTAATTTGCCATTGTTGAGCAATAGAAAGTGAATTATTAACCAAAGAATATAATACCAGCCCTGCAGGGAAAAAGAAGAAAAATATGCTAAAGACCACAGGCAAAATCTGCATTACCCTCGCCTGAATCGGATCGGTTGCTGTAGGATTGAGCTTGGTTTGAATAAACATAGAAACCCCCATAACGACCGGCAACACATAGTAAGGATCAGGGGTAGATAAATCTTGTATCCACAGCGCAAAAGGCGCGTAGCGCAATTCCACGCTGGCAAGCAAAACCCAGAAAAGCGAGATAAATACCGGGATTTGGACTAATATAGGCAAACAACCGCCCATAGGATTAATTTTTTCAGCTTTATAAAATTCCATCATTGCTTGGTTCATTTTCTGTCGGTCGTTTCCGTGTTGTTCGCGCAATCGCTGCAATTTAGGAGTAACTGCTTTTAGTTTTGCCATTGAACGATAACCTGCGGCTGACAGAGGAAAAAATAGTAACTTGACCAACATTGTCAGCAAAATAATCGAAACCCCCCAGTTTCCAGTCCAAGAATGAAACAAGGATAACAACCAAAATAATGGTGCGCCAATAACAGTAAGCCAGCCATAATCAACCACTAAATCAAGGCCTTGCGCTAACTCAGCCAGCTTGCTTTGTTCTTGCGGGCCCGCATAAAGAGGAATAGCGACTCTAGCCTTGTCGCCTGGTTGAATTGCTCCTGCTGGCACAATTACACCAGCGGTATATAGATTCCCCCCCAAGCTTTTAGCATAGTACTCGCGCAACGTTTTCTCCTTGGGCAACCATGCAGTAAGAAAATAATGCTCCTGCATAGCAATCCAACCATTGTCAGCATTTTTAGGATAAGTAGCTGTTCCTTCATCTAGGTCGGGAAATTTAACTTTCTGGAATTTCTCTTCCTCAGTATAAACCGTTGCGCCTGTATATTGTGGAACCATTAGCATCGAGGTTTCCGCGGTAGCGCTATCACGCAACACTTGAAAATAAGAAAAGGGCTGAATTGCGTTGCTTCCTTGGTTGTCAATCTCGAAACTAACATCCACAAGATAACTACCGCGATGAAAAGTATAAATCTTGGTAACTTGTACTCCGTCAACTTCAGGAGCAAGCAGTCGCACCTCAACTTTGTCTTGTCCGGCAACCAAATTATATGTGCTGGTATCGCCCGTATAACGGGTTTTATGGCTAGGAAGGCCCTCTCCAATTAACCCCGACTGAGCAACATAGGTCCGTCCAAATCGACTTTGTAATAATGCAAAGGGCTTGTTTTTATCTTCCCTGGCTGGATGTTGTAATAAATCTAAGCGCCGAAGGTCCCCGCCAACAGTATCAATTTCTGCAAAAACCATGTCTGTTTTTACCTGAATTCTTTCGCCCGATTCCAGCTTGCTCGCAGCTGCAGTTGAAACAACACCATCTTTTGGAGTTGAGTCCTTAGCCGGTTGAGCAGAGATAAGTTTTTCTCCCGGTACCGGGGTTTCATTCTGAGGCTGAGGCGTCGACCCGTTTATCGGGCTTTGTGTTGCAAGGCTATTAGAAGAAGGCGCTTGTTGCTCATTTTGTCTTCCCTCAATATTCTTACTGGTAGTCTGTGGTTGTTGTTCCTTTTGCCACTCCTCCCATAAAAATAATGCAGAAGTGAAAAAAATTATGACCAGAATAAGTTTTTTTATATCCATCTTGCTTTGTTATTTTGTTTTTTACAAATAGTCGCACTAACCATGGCGCTGATAACGTAGTCTCCGGATGGCCTGAAACTCAAGGAACAGGATCATGACCACCATTGGTCCAAGGGTTGCAACGCAGAATCCGCCACACACTCAAAAGTGTTCCTCGCAATACGCCATGTTTTACCAACGCCTCATGCGCATAATGCGAACAAGAAGGGCTAAACCTACACGAGGGCCCCAAAAAAGGGCTTAGAAAATATTGGTAAAATCTAATGAGACTGATAATTATCCGCGACATCGTTGTAATTGGATCATTAATCCTCTAGCTTCATCTCTCATCCGAGAGGAATCCTGTTCAGCAATTGGGCGCCGCAAACGAATAACAAAATCTAGCCCCCTTAAATCACGTTGTTGCTTACGAAATGATTCTCGTAATAGTCGTTTTGCTCGATTTCGTTTAGCCGCAAGTCGTTCAATTTTACCAGCAACGATTACTCCTAATCTCGAATGGATAAGGTTGTTGGGTTTAGCAAAAACCTGGAGAAATTCGCTGCTAGCAGAACATCTGAACTGAATGACCGAGGAAAATTCTTTGGCCTTATGTAACCGGTGGCTTTTTGGCAACAAGAAAATAATCCAATTCCCCAAAAGTTAAAACTTTCTTTGGGCCCGTTAAATCTTAAACCCCCAATCGAGCCCGTCCTTTAGCTCGACGAGCCCTGATAACAGCAGCCCCACCATTAGTTCTCATGCGAACCAGAAAACCATGGGTACGTTTTCTTCGAATGACAGACGGTTGATATGTGCGCTTCATTGTTTATTTCCTTTCACTTTTTAGCCCCGAGGCCTCAGTAGTTAATCAAGCCAGGCTTTCATGTAAATAAACCCGTTATTACAACTCTTTATAGGGGACAATGTCAACTTTTATTTATTTCTGCTCACTTTATTTAATCAAATTTTTTTCCTCTATTTTTCCATTAGTAATAAAGGCGGTTAAAATATTTTAGGGTAATTCTGTTGCGCCTTATTCCTGTATGCCGCTTAATAGAGGCGCTCCTGGAAAAAATTATTATAAAGGCCCTTGATCTAACATAATTAAATGATCAAGAGCATTTTTTATTTTTCAGAACACCCTAATCCTGTGGATAAGTGTTCTGAAAAAGACTAGAATATATTCATCTTCATTTGTATTTTAATTTTCTCTTTTCCAAACGAATATCTCAAAATCATGGCAACAACGGATACCTTTTGGCTTTCTTGCCTCAAACATTTCGAGAAAGAACTGAGTGCACAACAATTTAATACTTGGATTAAGCCACTACAACTTAGATTATCCGACGCACAGAACGAGCTCATACTTATCGCCCCTAACCGCTTTGTGTTGCAATGGATTAAAGAAAATTTTTTGCCGCGTATTAAACAAAGGGCGAAAAAACATTTTCCTAAGGACATTCATTTCGAAATAAAACTTGCTGACAAAGTATTAGATGAGGATATAACTACAGAAGAAAATGCAGATGCGATTGCTCCGCTTTCTTTAGACCCAATAAAACCTGTTTCTGTCTCACGTCGCTCTACTGTTGAAAAGCCCCGGAGCCGACTAAATCCATCTTTTACTTTCAACACATTTGTTAACGGAAAAGCGAACCAGTTAGCGCGCGCAGGAGCAATCCAAGTTGCTGAACGACCAGGCATTGCTTATAACCCTCTTTTCATTTATGGCGGAGTTGGCCTAGGAAAAACACATTTAATCCAGGCTATCGGTAATTTTGTTCTTTCGCTTAATTCCCGCGCAAAAGTTCGATACATCCATTCAGAAAAATATGTTTCTGATGTAGTTCGAGCATATCAACATAAAGCTTTTGATGAATTTAAAAGATATTACCATTCTTTGGATTTGCTTCTAATTGATGACATCCAGTTTTTCGGTGGAAAAAATCGTACACAGGAAGAGTTTTTTTATGCCTTTAATGCCTTAATCGAAGCACATAAACAGGTAATAATTACTTGTGATTCTTATCCCAAGGAAATCTCTGGTGTAGAAGAAAGATTAATTTCTCGCTTTGGTTGGGGATTAACTGTGGCAGTTGAACCCCCAGAGCTAGAAATGCGAGTTGCTATTCTCCTGAAAAAAGCTTTGATGGAAAAAATTGTTCTCGATGAAAATATTGCCTTCTTTATTGCAAAGCATATTCGTTCAAATGTACGAGAGCTTGAGGGAGCCTTAAAACGGGTATTGGCGTATTCTCGTTTTACTGGCCATCAATTAACCTTAGACCTTGCGCGCGAAGCATTGAAAGATTTGTTGGCGGTTCAAAACCGTCAAATTTCAATTGAAAACATTCAGAAAACTGTTGCTGATTACTATAAGATTAAGGTTGCAGAGATGTATTCTAAAAAACGTTCTCGCATTATCGTGCGACCACGACAAATGGCAATGGCTTTAGCTAAAGAACTAACTCCTCTAAGTTTACCTGATATCGGAGAAGCTTTTGGGGGGCGAGATCATACTACAGTCCTACACGGTTACCGAAGAATTGCTGAATTACGGACATCAAATTCTTCTACAAATAAAGATTTTAATACCTTGTTGCATATTTTACGTGGGTAAAACTAATGAATATTTTGGGGATAACCTTTCTTTTATTTTAATTAAATAATTTACCAACAATTTATCCACATTAAATACCAAATCAGTACAGAACGAATTTAAACTATATCTATCTAATTTAACAAGTTTTTCTTATTTAATACCGGATTTAAGCAAAGCTTATTATCAATTATTAAGATTTAAATAATATGAAACTAATACAAACTAATAAAGAAGCCTTATTAACTCCGTTACAAACAATTACGGGTATTGTTGAAAAGCGACATACATTACCAATACTTTCAAATGTACTATTAGAAAGGAAAAACAACGAAATTTCATGTATTGCAACAGATCTAGAAATTCAAATAACCACTACCACAAAAGACAATGCTGCTTCAAAAGAAGAAATTGGTTCCATTACAGTTGCAGCAAAAAAGCTTCAAGATATACTTCGCGCTCTTCCTGATAAAACAAAGATCACACTAGAATTAGAAGAAAACCGAGTACTAGTAAAAGCGGGGAAAAGCCGATTTAATTTGCAAACCCTTCCAGCAGAAGATTTCCCTAAGCTTCCAGAAAGCAAAGAAATATTAGATAAAATAACAATGCAACAGGGAGAACTAAAAAATCTTTTACTTCTCGTCCAATATGCAATGGCGCAACAGGATATACGGTATTACTTAAACGGGCTTCTATTAGTTACAGAAGAAAATCATTTAAAAGCAGTCGCAACAGATGGTCATCGCTTGGGGTTTGCAATGATTAAACTCAAAGCTACACAGAAAAAAAACGAACTTATACTTCCACGAAAAGCAGTACTCGAATTGACAAAACAATTGCAAGATAATAAAGATCCGGTCACCATTGAGATACTAAAAAACCAGATACGATTTGCTTTTTCTAACGTTGTTTTAATCTCAAAATTGGTAGACGGAAAATTTCCAGACTATAACCGTGTAATTCCAGCTGAATATCAGAAACAAATTGAATTAGATCGCGCTCTTTTTTTACAAACATTACAACGAGCATCAATCTTGTCAAATGAAAAATTTAGAGGAGTGAGATTGATTTTTACAACTGGAAATCTGCGCATATTCTGTAGTAATAATGAACAAGAAGAGGCCGAAGAAGAATTAGAGGTTAAATATGAAGGAGATGCACTAGACATAGGATTTAATATCGCTTATTTGCTAGATGTACTAAATAACTTAACAAGCGAAACCGTGTTATGTTCTTTTGGGGATGCAAATAGTAGCGCATTAATTACCGTTCCTAATAATGATAATTTTAAATATGTCGTAATGCCAATGCGAATATAATATTTGGCTTAGAAAAAATAGAACAAAAACAACTAAAACGAGAAACCAAGATCCCAAGACCCACTAAACAAGACTATTAAATAATAGGTACTCTCTTTATGAGTGAAGATCCGCGCACTAAACAACAGAAGAGCCAAAAAAGAGAAATATATGGCTCAGACAATATTAAAATTTTAAAAGGACTAGATCCGGTACGAAAGCGTCCGGGCATGTACATTGGCGACACTAGTGATGGAACAGGGTTACACCACATGGTGTTTGAGGTATTAGATAATGCTATTGATGAAGCGTTAGCAGGAGAATGTAACGAAATTACAGTCACTATCCACCCAGACAACTCCGTTAGCATTCAAGATAATGGAAGGGGAATCCCTGTTGACGTTAAGCAAGACGATGAATTGAAGCGTTCAGCCGCAGAAATTGTCATGACAGAGCTTCATGCGGGCGGAAAATTTGATGACAATTCTTATAAGGTTTCAGGCGGGCTACATGGGGTTGGTGTATCTGTAGTTAATGCTTTATCAGAGTGGCTTCGTCTTATAGTAAGACGTGATGGAAAGAAGTATCAAATGGAGTTTCAAATGGGCGCACCAACCACCCCTCTAATTAAGGTTGGTAAAACTGAACGGCGCGGTACGGAGGTACACTTTCTTGCCAGCAAAGAAATTTTTGGAGATATTGAATATCACTACGATATTTTCGCAAAGCGGCTGAGAGAGCTTTCTTTTCTTAATAACGGCGTTAAAATCAACCTAAATGACCAGCGTATAGCGAAAGAAGAAAGCTTTGCTTTTGTTGGCGGGGTTAAAAGTTTTGTTGAATATATTAATCGAACTAAGTCAGTTTTACATTCCAACGTATTTTATGCTGCCGGAAAAAAAGACGACATTCAAGTAGAAGTGGCAATGCAGTGGAACGATAGTTATGCTGAACAAGTATTGTGTTTTACTAATAACATTCCACAAAAAGATGGCGGGACACACTTAACGGGTTTGCGTGCTGCCATGACGCGAACTCTTAATAACTATATCGACAAGAACGAGTTGTCCAAAAAAACCAAAATTGAGACAACAGGCGATGATATGCGGGAAGGGCTATCATGTGTTTTATCGGTAAAATTGTTTGAGCCCAAGTTTTCTTCTCAGACTAAGGAAAAATTAGTTTCATCTGAAGTCCGTCCAGCTGTAGAGGAGGTGGTGGCGCAAAAACTTTCTGAATTTTTACTAGAGCGGCCGCTTGATGCAAAAACAATCTGTAGCAAAATAATAGATGCAGCAAGGGCTCGCGAAGCCGCTAGAAAAGCTCGTGAATTAACTCGGCGAAAAGGAGTATTAGATGGAATGGGGTTGCCTGGTAAGCTTGCTGATTGCCAAGAAAAAGATCCCGCACTAAGCGAGCTTTATCTTGTAGAGGGAGACTCGGCGGGCGGGTCTGCTAAACAGGGGCGTGATCGTAAATTTCAGGCAATCATGCCACTTAAAGGAAAGATCCTGAACGTAGAAAAAGCTCGCTTTGATAAACTAATTACATCTCAAGAAATTATTTCACTTATTACTGCGCTTGGAACGGGTATCGGTAAAGATGAATATAATCCGGATAAGTTACGCTACCATCGTATTATCATTATGACAGATGCTGATGTGGATGGGTCACATATTCGTACCTTATTGCTTACGTTTTTCTATCGGCAAATGCCAGAATTGCTCGAGAGGGGCCATATTTATATTGCACAACCGCCGCTCTACAAAGTTAAGCACGGCAAAAAAGAGCGATACGTCAAAGACGATCACGAGCTGAAGCAGTACTTGTTAAAGCAAGCGTTAACAAATGCCGAGCTTCATGCGCATAAGGGGGCCGCACCGTATACAGGAGAAAAGCTAATAAAAATCGCAAATAAATATTTGTTAGCTGAAGGCGTAATTGATCGTATGAGCCGACTGATCGACAGCGAGGTAATGCATGCATTGTTTCGTTACCCTAATATTGATTTAAGTAATGAAATTTCTGCGGCGAAAGGGGCCGCCAAGCTAGCAGCATATGTAAACGAAGTTGAGATTGAACCAGAGTATGATTCTTTAAATGAAAGCCATCGCCTGAAAATAACACGTATACATCATGGCAATAAACGCATTAGTTACCTTGATCAAGACTTTCTTCATAGTGGAGACTTTCTTCATATAAAGGAGGCCGCTCAGACGCTAGATGGTTTGCTGGGCCCTGGAGCATACGTTAAACGAGGTGAGCAAAAACAGTTCGTCAATGAGTTCAAGCAAGCGCTTGATTGGTTATTGCAGGAAGTGGAAAAAGATTATAGTACCCAGCGATACAAAGGATTGGGTGAAATGAACCCAACTCAATTATGGGAAACCACCATGGATCCCAAGAACCGGCGGCTATTGCGAGCTCAAATTGAGGATGACATTTCAGCAGGAGAAATTTTTACGACACTAATGGGGGATGTAGTAGAGCCGCGTCGTTTATTCATAGAGAATAATGCTTTAAGGGTTCGAAACTTAGATGTGTAAATTTGGCGGAATAATGGTGCTAAATCCTTAACCAATTCGTCCTTCTCGTTGTTTTGCTGTAAGAGCATGATTGCCGATTTTCATTAAGACCTCCCAGGCCGGCCCCGGAAACTTGTGGAGCTTTACCATTACATCTTCGAGAGCTTTTAGAAACCATTCAACATCAGCATCATCTATATTGAGAGGGGGCAATATTTTTACAATTGGCACACCATGACCAGCTACTTGAGTGAGAATATGGTGATCATCTAAAAGAGGAATAACAATTGCTTGGGCAAAGAGATTTTCGTCAATTTTATTAACCATTGCCCAGGCCGCCTTTAGAGACATTGAATTCGGTTTTCCAAACTCAATTCCAATCATCAAACCGCGCTGACGAACGCCTTTTAAGAATTCAAAGCGCGGCACCATTGCTTCAATGCCTTTTCGAAAACGTGCTCCTAGCTCATTTGCGCGGTCAAGAAGGTTTTCATCATCAAGAACGCTAAGTGTGGCTAATCCCGCAGCCATAGCCATGTTTCCCATACCGTAGGTAGAAGCATGAACGATGGCGCGATCCATTGAATCGTAGACTCGATCATAAACTTCTCGGCGTGTTATAGTAGCGCCTAGCGGAACATACCCACCAGAAAGCGCTTTAGCTAGACAGATAATGTCAGGTTGTAACCCTTCAATCCATTGACAAGCCAAGAAGCGACCAGAGCGCCCCATTCCAGATTGTATTTCATCGCAGATCATAAGCGTGTTGTACTTGCGGCATAGATCTTGCGCTGCAAGCAGATACTTATCATCAAGAATGTTAACGCCCTTACCTTGAATTGGTTCAAAGACGAAAGAAGCGACATCACCAAGAGCAAGTCGTGCTTCAAGAGCCTCAAGATCACCAGGCACTACCAAAGAATTTTCTGGCAGAAGTGGCTCAAATCCTCTGCGAAAACTTGCTTCACCGTTCAAAGACAAGGCACCCATTGTTAAACCATGAAAGGCTTTTGAAAGATGTATTGTTCGAGGGCGCCCTGTTGTCGCGCGTGCAAATTTTATCGCAGCCTCTACAGCCTCCGCTCCAGAGTTAGAGAAATATACAGTATCTAGGTTACCGGGGACGCGGTTAATAAGTTCGCGAGCTAAGACTGCTGCAAGCGGAGGAGCATCGAAACCGACCCACCCAGGAAAATCGGAGTCAAGCATTTGTTGTAATGCAGCACGTATAGCTGGATGACGGCGACCAATAGTAAAAACGCCCCAATTTGCAAGAAAATCTAGATAGCGCGTACCGTTTTCATCCCAGAGATAAGCACCTTCACCACGCATCCAGGATCGGTTGAACCCAATAATGCGTAGCACCTTGACGAAGACGGGATTCACATATTCTTCGAAAAGTTCAAAATTCTTGCCGCGGGTTTCAGCTAGAATGGCATTGATGTCAAGTGGCATGAGCTAGACCTTTAATTCTAAGAGTACGCTGTTAATTTGCTTAATGCCGATCGACAAGCAAAAGATATTTTTCATAAAATCAATTTTAAATCAAATCTTTGGGGCGCATGATCTCTATAGCTTATCAAGACCACGAATCCATGGGTTACAGTTATTCGTTATTATTCAGTGACTGATGTTAACTAGTCAGATAAACAATTGCAACGTGAAGTTTATTTAAATTCAAAGAAAGATCATATCCTTTCTACGGCCCTTGGCCGATGATGGTAAAATCTGTTTTCTAACATTGCTGTAGTATCTGTAACAACTTATGTTCTCTTCAAAGCTAACTATCGAAAGCATCGACCCTAATTTATGGCGAGCGATTAAAAGTGAAATTCAGCGCCAAGAAGATCATATAGAATTAATCGCTTCAGAAAATTATGCTAGTCCCGCAGTTATGCAAGCACAAGGGTCCGTGTTAACAAATAAATATGCTGAGGGGTATCCTGGCAAACGTTATTATGGCGGCTGTGAATATGTTGACCTAGTTGAGCAATATGCTATAGACCGGGCAAAGTCACTTTTTGGTGCAGAGTATGTCAATGTTCAACCACACTCTGGTTCGCAGGCAAACGCCGCTGTGTATTTGTCTGTGCTTAAACCTGGAGACACTCTTCTTGGTATGTCGCTGGCTCATGGCGGGCATTTGACCCATGGCGCATCAGTCAATCTTAGTGGGAAAATTTTTACCTCTGTTGCTTATGGCCTTGACCCTAAAACCGAGGAACTTGATTACAATGAGGTCGAGAGGTTAGCACATGAACATAAGCCGAAAATGATAGTTGCTGGTGCTTCTGCCTATTCTCTGGTGATAAATTGGAAATCTTTTCGCAAGATAGCTGATGATATTGGAGCTTACCTATTTGTAGATATGGCACATTACGCAGGATTAGTGGCAGCAGGATTTTATCCTAATCCAGTTGGCATCGCAGATTTTGTTACTAGTACTACCCATAAAACATTACGCGGTCCACGTGGCGGTATTATTATTGCTAAACCCGAGCATGAAAAAGCACTTAATTCAGCAATTTTTCCACAAACCCAAGGAGGGCCTTTAATGCATGTAATTGCTGCCAAGGCAGTTGCTTTCAAAGAAGCTGCTAGCAAAGAATTCAAAGATTATCAGGAACAAGTAATCGAAAATGCACGCGTAATGGCGAAAGTTTTAAAAACACGTGGCGCACGTATTGTTTCTGGACGAACTGATTGTCATATGTTTTTGGTAGATCTTCAGGCAAAGAATCTTACAGGTAAGCAAGCAGAAGAATCATTGGGGTTAGCGCATATTACTGTAAATAAAAATGCCATTCCTAACGATCCACAAAAACCATTTGTTACTAGCGGTATCCGCATAGGCACACCTGCAGTGACTACGAGAGGCTTCAAAGAAATAGAAGTAGAAGAACTTGCAAATCTGATCGCTGACGTATTAGATGCGCCTATGGACAATACAGTTTTGTTGCGTGTGGCACATGATGCAAAAGCTTTGTGTGCTAAATTTCCAGTATATAGCAGCTGACCACCTAACATTTATTTTTAATTTAGGCGGGTTTGATATATGACATGATCTGCCCTATTTTTCTTAATTTCAAATCATGAAATGTCCCTTTTGTAATGCCGGTGATACGAGTGTAATTGACTCCCGTGTTAGTGAGGAGGGAAATAGAATACGCCGCCGCCGCAAATGTTTTACTTGTGACAAACGTTTTACCACATATGAAACTGTAGGGCTGCGTTTGCCTCAAGTTATAAAGCAAGGTGGCGATCGCTCGGAGTTTAATCGCGATAAATTGCTTACAGGGTTCATGCGTGCATTACACAAGCGACCTGTTCCTACCGAGCGGGTAGATGCGGCGATAGACAGAATCATGCAAAAGCTCCTAGGCTTAGGAGAGCGGGAAATAGCCTCGCGCAAGATTGGTGAAATGGTAATGCGAGAACTATACAAGCTAGATCAGGTGGCATATATCCGTTTTGCTTCCGTGTATCGAAGTTTTCAGGATGTAAATGACTTTCATGACGCAATTAAGGAAGTGAAACGTCCCCGGAGAAAAAAATAAGTAAAGACAATTGAAAAATAAGTAATCGCTCTATCTTTAATCGTACATATGTTTTCTTCAGCCGATCATGTTTACATGTCCCAGGCGTTGCAGCTTGCAGAGAAGGGGCTATACAGCACGACGCCTAACCCCCGTGTAGGGTGTGTAATTGTGCGCGACGGCCAAGTGGTTGGAAGCGGCTGGCATGTTAGGGCGGGTGGGCCACATGCAGAAATCAACGCGCTCAACATTGCCAGAACAGCAGCGCAGGGAGCAACTGTTTATCTCACACTAGAGCCTTGTTGTCATTTTGGACAGACGCCACCTTGTGCTGAAGCTTTAATCAAAGCCAAAGTTGCCAAGGTGATAACAGCAATGCAAGACCCAAATCCTCTTGTCAAAGGAAGCGGGTTGTCGCTGCTCCGGAAATCCAAAATCAAAGTACAAAATGGTTTGATGAAATCGAGTGCCGAGGAGCTTAATATTGGGTTTGTAACTCGAATGAAGAAAAACCGACCTTGGGTGCGAATGAAAATTGCCGCAAGTCTTGACGGCAAAACCGCGCTTAATAATGGTAAAAGCCAATGGATAACTGGAGAAGCCGCAAGATGTGATGGGCACAGGTTTCGTGCGCGCTCTTGTGCAGTTATTACTGGTATCGGCACGGTGCTTAAGGACGATCCTCAGCTAACGGTTCGCCTTGTTGAGTCTCCTAGGCAGCCATTGAAAGTCATCGTGGATAGCCAACTAAAAACCCCTATTAATGCTAAGATTTTACGTGGGGATGGCGAATTAATTTTTACAGCCGGAACAAATGAAAAAAAAATAGCCGCATTAAGCAAAGCAGGTGCTCGTCCAGTTGTGTTACCAGATGATAAAGGGAATGTTGAACTTGAAAAAATGATGCAGATGCTAGCCACCCTAGAAATTAACGAGGTACTAATTGAAGCGGGTAACAGGCTAAACAGCTCATTAATTAATGCGAGACTAGTAGATGAGCTAGTAATTTATCTTGCGCCACATTTAATAGGCGACCATGCTTTGGGCATGTTGAACTTACCAGAATTAACCAGTTTATCTGATAAACATAAACTTAAAATTATGGATTTACGAATGATTGGGCAAGATATTCGAATTATAACTAGATTTTTATAAATACTTTTAATAAAAATTTTTACAATTTAGTGTGGGCTTTTATTAAGTTTGCGCTGTAGTGTACGGCGGTGCATATTTAGCTTTTTTGCAGTTGCTGAAATATTGCCCTTATTCTCAACTAAAGTGCGCTGTATATATTCCCATTCAACCTGGCCCACTGACAAAGCATGTGAGCTAATTTGAGCGGAGGAATCGCCTTCAGTTTGCTGAAAAGCCGCCATAATTTCATCTGCGTCAACAGGCTTAGCGAGATATTGTATCGCACCAAGTTTAATCGCTTCCACGGCTGTAGTAATACTAGCGTAACCTGTTAACATGATAATGCGGGTACCGGGGTCCATTGCCCTTAATTTTTCAACCAAGACCAATCCTGAAGTGGTGCCAGACAATCTTAGATCGATAATTGCAAACTCAGGCACACAAGTTTCTGCATATTCCAATGCGTGTTCAACAGTGTGAGCACAATTGACGTCAAACCCACGTTTTGTCATTGCTTTTGCAAGCACCTCACAAAAAGTGAAATCATCATCAACGAGCAGTAAGCTTGGGAGGTCATCATGTAAGTCTGTTGAAGGTGTTGGTGGCATCATCATGTCACAGTTCCTATGAGAGGCAATTTAACCAAGGTACAGGTACCCTCTTTTTCACGATTTGTTAATCGGACGCTTCCACCAAATCGTTCAATATTTGCATTTGCCAAAAATAGGCCGATTCCAAAACCATGTCCAGGCTTACTAGTAAAGAAAGGTTGTCCTGCTCGTTGAGCAGCTTCTTCATTGAGGCCTTTACCAAAATCGAGGATTTCTATACGCAATTCTTTATTGTCCCAATCACTTTTGATTTCGATATTTTTTGTGGACGCATCCGCCGCATTATTTAGTAGGTTTAAAATTGATTGGCCGATGGGCTGGGTATTTAATATTTGGGGCGCTGGTTGTTTTCCATTACAGTGATAAGTAAAGTTAGCCGTGGGACGCATTAATTTCCATTTATTTAGTATTTCTTGTAGAAAATGATCAACGGTTTGTCCGTTAGCGTCTTCAGCTCTTGTTTGCCCCGTATCAGCAAGTAATTGTGTTAATGTATGTTTACATTGAGTTATTTGATCGCGCAGTATACTTATACTGTTTTGTAGCTCGCGATTTCCAGCATGTTCTTTTTGTAATTCCCCGCTAACGACCGCCATGGTCGACAAAGGCGTACCGAGTTCATGTGCCGCACCCGCGGCCATGGTTCCTAGTGCAATAAGTTGCTCATCACGCATAGCTTGTTCACGTGCACGTGATAAGTCATTGTCTCGCTCACGGATTGATATGCCCATCTTGACAACAAACCAAGCAATCAACACCGTACTTAAGACGAAGGCCAGCCACATTCCAGACACATGTAGGTTAAATTCACTCATATGTTCACTGTGATCATGTGGCAATGGCACATAATAGAACAATAATAACGAGTAACAAGCTATTGTAATTGCTGCCATTACCCAAGTATATGCCCATGGCAGAGCTGCAGCTGTGATTGTCAAAGGCAACAAATACAGAGAAACAAACGGGTTTGTCGAGCCGCCGCTGAAATACAACAATGCACTCAAAGCAAGCACATCAATTAGAATTTGCGCAAAAAATTCTATGTTTGATACTGGCCAGTTATGCTGCAATCGTAGCCAGGTTGCAAAATTTACTGCCGCCAGAAAGATTACTACCGTAGACATTTCTGTCCAAGGTAATGGCATTTCAAGCACCAAATGTACAGATGCAAATGTAACGCACTGTACGATAATAGCGATAGTTCTTAGCAGAAGCAGGCGCTGCAAGTTTTTACTTAGTGGGGTTTGGCTGAGATCATTGAACATTTCAATAGCACATTAAAAAATCGCATTTATTTTATTTAAATCTAACATTAGCTTATATTATAAATTCTGGCTATGCGGCAAATTGCCGCATAGTGCTATATTAAAAGAGATGGAGCTATTGAATTCTACTCTAGATTTAAAACCCTTCGTGATATCCTCATTAAAACTATAAACTGATGTTAGATATAGTTGGGCTGGACAAAATCCTGAATAAGGATAGCAGAATTGTTCTAGTATAAGCTGTGGTGATAGCGCGCTACAAAACGAATCAACATTAAAATAATTAATATTTGTGTTTGATCTGGAAAAAAATTGATGTTTACTGGAATAATCCAAGCGGTTGGTGAAATAAAAGAAATTACGCCTTTAAAAAGCGGTTTACGCATAAAAATTATGTCGAGCGAGCTAGATTTAAGCGATGTCCAAATTGGAGACAGTATTGCAACAAATGGCGTATGCCTTACCATCATTGCTGTAGATGATCGTATGTTAACTATGGAGATATCACGAGAAACTCTAGCTTGTACTCACGGATTAGAGATGCTTGGCCAAAGAGTAAATCTAGAAAAAGCAATGCGACTTTCAGACAGAATAAATGGTCATTTAGTAAGCGGACATGTAGATGGAATAGGAAAAGTGGAAAAGCTTGAACAGGATGGAGAAAGTCGCTTATTAGCGATAAAAGCCCCGGTTTCTCTGTTAAAGTACATAGTAAAAAAAGGCTCAATTGCAGTAAATGGGGTGAGCTTAACCGTCAACTCAATCGAAGAGGATAGCTTTAGAGTTAATCTTGTTCCTCACACGCTAAAAATGACCACGTTGCAATGTTTAAAGGCTGATATGAAGGTAAATTTAGAAGTGGATTTGCTGGCACGATATCTTGCACAATTTATAACAACCCCTAAGTAAGTTCTTCGTGCTACATTCAATACTATTTAATGTAGCCTTTTAGCCATATGATTATAAGCCCCATACAAGAAATCATAGATGACATCAAGACAGGAAAAATGGTAATCCTGGTTGATGAAGAGAATCGTGAGAACGAAGGTGACTTAGTTTTAGCGGCAGATTTTGTCACGCCAGAAGCAATAAACTTTATGGCAACACATGGCCGAGGATTAATTTGCCTTACGTTAACCGAAAAACATTGTCGTCAACTTAATCTGCCTTTGATGGTTTCTGCATCCACCAATCGCTCGCCATTAGGAACGAATTTTACTCAATCAATAGAAGCTGCAGTTGGAGTGACGACCGGCATTTCTGCGGCTGACCGCGCACATACCGTAAGGGTGGCAGCAAAAATGGACGCTAAGCCAGAAGATATCGTTCAGCCTGGTCACGTCTTTCCATTAATGGCACAAAATGGAGGGGTACTTGTAAGAGCCGGTCATACTGAAGCAGGATGTGATTTAGCAAACCTTGCAGGGCTTACATCTGCCTCTGTAATTTGTGAGATTCTTCATGATGATGGCAGTATGGCACGTTTGCCAGGGTTAATAGAGTTTGCCACAAAACATCAACTCAAAATTGGAGCGATCGCTGATCTAATTCATTACCGAAGCCAAACAGAAAGCCTGATAGAGCGCGTGGCAGAGCGCCCTGTTCAGACAATTCACGGTGAGTTTCTTCTTGTCGCTTATCTTGATAAGACTATAAATGCAACTCATCTTGCTCTATTAAAAGGCGAAATCAATCCGAATATGGATACCTTCGTACGAGTGCATGAACCATTATCTGTTATTGATTTGCTAGATACGCATGACAATACACATTCTTGGAGTATAACTGATGCGCTCCGTGTAATTTCCAACGCAGAGTGCGGAGTGATCATTTTTCTAAATTGTAAAGAAAGTTCGGCGGAGTTAATCGAACGTGTCACAAGCACAAAATCTGAACCACATGGTTTTACTAGAACTGATTTGCGCAACTATGGTATCGGAGCACAAATATTAAAAGATCTTAATGTGAGTAAGATGAAATTGTTGGCCATCCCACGCAAAATGCCAAGTATGGCTGGCTTTGGTTTAGAGGTTACGGGATACTTGGCTCCGGAGAGTGGAGAGAAAAAATAAAATTCCATTTTTCTTCTCATTCTTCTAATTAATATTTTTAGGGGATTATATGGCGCGTTACGATAACATTCTTGAGTTTGAAACTAATCTAAACGGAAAAGAATTACATATTGGCATTGTTATGAGTCGGTATAACATTGATGTATGTGAGGGATTACTTGGGAGTTGTACTGCAGAACTAGAAAAAAATGAAGTACAGGCATCTAATATCTTGTTAGTTACTGTTCCAGGGGCACTAGAAATTCCCTTGGCGTTACAAAAAATGGCTTTGACAGATCAGTTTGATGCTTTAGTGGCACTAGGAGCAGTGATACGAGGAGACACCTATCATTTTGAGGCTGTTTCGAAAGAATCAATCGGTGGCGTAACAGCAGTTCAACTTGATACGGGTATACCGATCGCAAACGGAATCCTCACTACCGATACAGACGATCAGGCATTAGAGCGCATGAGTCAGAAGGGCGCTGAAACTGCACGAGTAGCGATAGAAATGGTTAATTTGCTGAGAAAGCTTGATGAAGTGGCCCAATGATACAGAAAATATCCGCAACTCAAACAAAAACTAAATTAGACACGAAGCTGATACGGAAAGGTCGACGGCGACATTCGCGGGAACTGGCCTTGCAAGGCCTTTATCAATGGTGTGTGGCAGGGGGAACCATTGAAGAAATTGAAAAACAATTACACGAGACAAAAGAATTTCTCAGGACAGACGAAAAATATTTTTCAGATCTGATGCAAGGCGTCTTAAAAAATTTATCTGAATTGAAAGCGCATATTCAAGTTTGTCTTGATCGGCCTCTCAAAGAGCTTAGTCCGATAGAGCTTGCTATTTTGCTGCTGAGCACTTATGAATTTACTTGTCATCTTGAAATACCATATAGAGCAATTATCAATGAAGCGGTGGAATTAGCTAAGAGTTACGGTGGAACCGACGGCTATAAGTATGTTAATGGCGTATTAGATAAATTAGCCATACAATTGCGCGCAGAGGAAGTCAGTTTACATGTTAATGTCAAGGCTTGAATATAAAACAATGTATACCAAGAGCCATGAGGACACTAATACAAATAGTATCAACAATAAGCGCAGCATCATTTTAGATTAGAAGTAAATACACAAATAAATTAGCAGAACATTTTCAGGCATTATTGACCAATTAATTACAGGTTTTAGAAATGCTTTCCGAGTCGGAAATCATCCGTAGTTTTTTTACTTCTTCTGATTCCAGTGTGGCACAGGGAATAGGAGATGATTCGGCGTTAATTAGGCCGACAGCTGGAATGGATCTGGCAATTTCCACTGATATGTTGATATCTGGACAACATTTTTTTTCTAATACTGACCCATACAAACTAGGATATAAAGCACTTGCTGTTAATCTTTCGGATATGGCGGCGATGGGGGCCATACCACGTTGGGCCACTCTTGCATTAGGACTACCAGAGGTTTTAGTTGAGACCAGGGAGAAATGGTTAGAGGCATTTGCAGGTGGTTTTTTCGAGCTTGCAAACTTACATAAAGTTTCGCTTATCGGCGGGGATACTACATGTGGCCCGCTTACTATTTGTGTACAAATTATTGGTGAAGTAGAAAAAGGGAGAGCCTTGCATCGTGGCGGGGCTCAGCCAGGAGACGATATTTGGATATCAGGCCAATTAGGCGATGCAGCGCTTGCGCTTTCTCACGAGCAGAATCAAATTAAGCTTAAGCCGAGTGAGGTTTCCGCTTGTGCTCCCGCATTGCATATGCCAAATGCCCGGGTTGAGCTTGGACAACGATTAATTGATTTGGCGCATAGCGCCATTGATATTTCTGACGGCCTGTTGGCAGATTTGGGACATATTGTGGAATTATCCAAAGTTTCTGCTGTTATAAAAATAAATAAAATAAATTGCTCGAAAGTCTTAAAAAAATATCTTCCCCAATCATTCGCTATTAATTGTTTGTTAGCAGGGGGAGATGATTATGAGCTCTGTTTTACCGCACAGAAAGATAAGCGCAGTAAAATTGATGCTCTTTCCCGCGAAATGGAGATCTCTTTAACGCGCATCGGTGCAATTGATACGGGGAAAAACTTGGTTGTACTAGATGAGAAGGGTAGTCCAATAACGTTGGGAAGAAAAGGCTATGACAACTTTCACTCCTCCTGATTCCCAAATAAAAACTGAACTAGGTACTGAGCCAGAGCCTCAGGTAAAAATTACACGCTCATACCCTAACCCTAGGATGAGATTTGTGTTGAAACATCCTGCTTTTTTCATTGCCTTTGGTGGGGGCGCAGGGCTAAGCCCAGTAGCACCGGGCACCGTAGGGACGCTTGTTGCATTCCCATTATTCTGGTTAATTAATCAAAATCTAGATCCAATTAAATTTTTACTATTAATTGATGTTATGTTCATTGCTGGCATTTGGTGCTGTAGTATAACCGGCAAGATACTAGGTATTCATGATCATAGTGGAATTGTATGGGATGAAATTGTTGCTTTTTTGCTAGTGTTATTTTTTACTCCAGATGGGCTGGTATGGCAGGCATTTGCTTTTTTGTTATTCCGTCTGTTTGACATATTTAAACCCCAGCCAATCAGATATTATGATGAGAAGTTGCGCAACGGTTTTGGAGTGATGTTTGACGATTTACTTGCAGCATTTTTTACATTGCTTTGTTTGGCAGCCTGGAAGGCGTTTGTAATAACATAAAGGGGTGTAAGTTTGGGCGGAATCATAAATGCCATAAATGACATAACACTTCAACATCTTGCTAAGGAAGTTGGTTCAAAGCTCATGCAACAAGGGTTAATGCTTGTTAGCGCAGAATCCTGTACAGGAGGTTGGTTGGGGCATGTGGTTACTTCGATTGCAGGCAGTTCAGCTTGGTACGAACGAGGTTTCATTACTTATACCACTATTTCAAAACAAGAAATGCTAGGCGTAAGCAGTAAGGCGATTAAACAACACGGAGAAGTATCTGAGGAAATTGCTCGGGAAATGGCGCATGGCGGAGTTTCCCGAAGTCACGCACAAGTCTCAGTATCTATTACTGGTATTGCAGGCCCTGGGGGCGGAACCGTAAAAAAACCCGTTGGCATGGTGTGTTTTGCTTGGGTGATGAAAGACAGTTATGTGCTTAGTGAAACAAGACATTTTACTGGTGATCGCGAGGAGGTAAGGAGGCAGTCAGTATCGGTGGCCCTACAAGGTGTAATCTCATTGCTGAATGAAATGAATTCTTCAGTTACCTAAAATACAGGCCCTTTATTATTTTGTTGCCTTTCTGGGTCGATTTACATGTGCGATAATTTAACGAATTTTTAAAAGGATAAATTTATGGATGCAAATAAAAATAAGGCTCTGGCAGCAGCTCTTTCCCAGATTGAAAAACAGTTTGGCAAAGGTTCGATCATGCGTCTTGGTGAGAGCGATACTACCAGAGATATCCAAGCGGTTTCCACTGGTTCACTGGGACTTGATATCGCGTTGGGTGTGGGAGGGCTGCCACGTGGAAGAGTAATAGAAATCTATGGACCAGAATCGTCGGGCAAGACCACGCTCACACTACAAGTCATCGCAGAGATGCAAAAGATTGGCGGCACTGCTGCATTTATTGATGCAGAACACGCTCTAGATCCTCAGTATGCACAAAAGATTGGTGTCAATGTTCAGGAGCTACTTATTTCACAGCCTGATAATGGGGAGCAGGCGCTAGAAATCGCCGATATGCTGGTTCGTTCTGGATCAGTTGATGTAGTAGTTATAGATTCCGTTGCAGCTTTAACGCCGCGTGCAGAAATTGAGGGAGAGATGGGCGAGCCTCAAATGGGTTTACAAGCGAGATTGATGTCGCAGGCACTACGAAAGCTTACTGCTAATATCAAACGCAGCAATACAATGGTAATTTTTATTAATCAAATTCGTATGAAAATTGGAGTTATGTTTGGTAACCCAGAAACCACTACCGGTGGCAATGCTTTAAAGTTCTACGCATCGGTTCGACTCGATATTCGTCGTATTGGTGCTATTAAAAAGGGTGATGAGGTGCTTGGTAATGAAACTCGTGTCAAGGTGGTTAAGAATAAAGTTGCGCCACCATTCAAAAAAGCTGAGTTCGACATACTATATGGCGAAGGTATTTCGCGCGAGGGAGAAATTCTCGAACTTGGCGTACAGCATAACCTAGTTGACAAATCTGGTGCTTGGTACGCATACAACGGTGAAAAAATTGGCCAGGGTAAAGATAATGCGCGTGAATATCTGAAACAGCATCCAGATGTTGCAAAAGAACTTGAGTTAAAAATTCGCGCAATCGTAGGAGTTTCTGGCCAGGCTGAAGCTATTACTGTGGAATAAGTATCATGTCTTCTGGGCCGAGTTTAAAAATCCGTGCCCTAGGTTATCTAGCGCGGCGTGAGCACTCCAGGCTGGAATTAGAAAAAAAACTTGCGCCTTATGCGCCAACCCCTGAAGAGCTATCTTGTGTGTTGGACTCATTGGAGCAGCACGGCCTTTTGTCAGCTGGAAGGATGGTCGAGCAGGTGATCCACGCTCGTAGGAGTAAGTTTGGCAGCCAACGTATCGTGCATGAGTTACAGCAGAAAGGCATAGATGAAAATTTAATTGCCGCCGCATTACCTCACCTTAAGGAAACTGAGCTAGAGACGGCGCGTACTGTATGGCAAAAAAAATTTGGCACAAAGCCTGTTAACGCTAAAGAACGGGCAAAACAGATGCGATTTTTGATGAGCCGGGGTTTTACATCAGAGATAATAAGGCAAGTATTACAGCCTCGGGATTAGTAGAGCGGTTAGGCTCATGTTTATTGCTTCAAAAAAATAGATATGGAAAGTAACGAAATAAGACAAAAATTTCTAGAGTTTTTCGCAGAACGTGGGCACACGATTGTAGCATCGAGTCCTCTTGTTCCAAGAAATGATCCTACTCTGTTGTTTACTAACGCAGGAATGGTGCAGTTTAAAGACGTATTTCTTGGTCAGGACAAGCGACCTTATAAGCGTGCAGTAAGCGCGCAACGCTGTGTGCGTGCAGGCGGGAAACATAACGATCTCGAGAATGTGGGTTATACCGCACGTCATCACACCTTTTTTGAGATGCTGGGAAATTTTAGTTTTGGGGATTATTTTAAGAAGGAGGCAATCCTCTTTGCATGGGAATTTCTCACTGTTACATTGAAGATACCACAGGAAAAATTGTGGGTAACAGTCTATGCCGAGGATGATGAAGCAGCCGACATCTGGCTCAAAGAGGTAGGCATCGCTTCTTCACGGTTAGTGCGCATATCCACTATGGACAACTTTTGGCAAATGGGAGACACCGGTCCTTGTGGCCCTTGTTCTGAAATTTTTTACGATCATGGGGCTGAATTTTCAGGCGGCCCACCGGGCACACCGGAAGGAGGGGGCGACCGTTACATTGAGATCTGGAACCTAGTGTTCATGCAGTATAATCGAGATAGTGAAGGAACGGATCATTTGTTGCCACGACCTTCTGTAGATACTGGTATGGGATTAGAGCGCATTTCAGCTGTAATACAACACGTGCATTCCAATTATGAGATTGATTTATTCCAAAATCTTATTCGAAAAGCCGCAAAAGTAACTAATACTACTAAGCTGACTGAAAATTCACTTAAGGTAATTGCTGATCATATTCGTGCGTGTTCTTTCCTTATAGCTGATGGTGTAATCCCTGACAATGAAGGGCGCGGATATGTGCTTCGCCGAATTATCCGTCGTGCTATTCGTCATGGTTATAAATTGGGACAAAAACAGCCTTTTTTTTATAAACTGGTAACAGATCTTGTGGATGTGATGGGGCAGGCTTATCCAGAGTTGGTTAAGTCTGAGGGGCGAGTAACGGAAAGATTAAGACAAGAAGAGGAGCGTTTCGGAGAAACTCTGGCAAATGGAATGAGGTGGTTCGAATCATTGCTGGCAGAAAATTCAATGACTGTTTCTGGTCAAGATGTGTTTACTTTATATGATACCTTTGGGTTTCCTGCAGATTTAACAAAAGATTTATGCCGTGAAAGAGGCCTTCCTTATACTAAAGATACTCAGGAAGAATACGAGAAGGCAATGGAAAATCAGCGAGAGCGTGCGCGGGGAGCAAGTAAATTTACTATGCAGAATGTAATGGAATACGATGGGATCACAACACAGTTTCATGGCTACGAGAGCCTGCAACATGAAGGTCAGGTTCTAGCTATTTATAAAGAAGGCAGTCAGGTGGATTCCATAAAGGCAGGGGATGTGGCAGTAATTGTGCTTGATCACACACCGTTTTACGCTGAGTCTGGAGGACAGGTAGGAGATTGTGGCGCATTACAGACTGAGGGCGGGACATTCATAGTAGAGGACACCCAAAAAATTCAGGCAGATGTTTTTGGGCATAGAGGGAAACTAGACAATGGGAAATTGGCTGTTAATGATAAGGTCTTAGCAAAAGTTGATCAGCTTGCGCGAGCGCGCACGGAACGCAACCACTCTGTTACTCACCTAATGCATAAGGCCTTGCGAGAGGTACTTGGTGACCATGTGGAGCAGAAAGGATCGTTAGTTGATGCTGACAAAACACGTTTTGATTTTGCACATAATTTGCCGATGACGGACATAGAAATACATAAGGTAGAAACCATAGTTAACGCTGAAATATTTACCAACACCAAAACTGATGCGCGTGTAATGAAAATGGAAGACGCACAGAAAATAGGTGCAGTAATGTTATTCGGCGAGAAATATAGCGAAGAAGTGCGGGTGTTAGACATAGGGTCATCACGAGAGTTATGCGGTGGAACACATGTCAATCGTACGGGAGATATTGGATTATTTAAAATTCGTTCTCAAAGTGGTATAGCTGCAGGTGTTCGTAGGATAGAAGCAGTCACAGGAGAGGCGGCATTTGAACACGCACAACAAAAAGAAATGCAATTGTTAGAAATTGCCAAAGTATTAAAAATACAGCCAGAAGAAACGACTCAAAAGATTTCCCAGCTAATTAATAACGTAAGGAGCTTAGAAAAAACTTTATCAAAACTAAAGTTAAAACTAGCCAGCTCACAAGGCGACAGGCTTATCAATCAAGCGCAGAAAATAAAGGGCGTGAATGTATTAGCTGCTATTCTAGAGGGCGTAGATGCAAAGACTATGCGTGAAACTATAGACGGATTTAAAAATAAGTTGAAATCATGCATTGTAGTGCTTGGCGCAGAAGAATCTGGCAGGGCCACGTTGATTGCAGGTGTAACACCCGATCTGACAGAAAAAGTAAAAGCAGGCGAGTTGGTTAATTTTGTTGCTTTGCAAGTTGGAGGAAAAGGTGGCGGGCGCTCAGAAATTGCACAAGCAGCAGGCAATCAGCCCGAAAATTTAACTACAGCACTAGATAGCGTTACGGATTGGGTCGCGCAAAAATTGTAGCGAGCTTGTTTTTTTCACATTATTCCTTATATACCTCTGACTTATGACAACTAAACGCTCTCGCTTAATAATTCTTGGTTCCGGTCCTGCCGGTTATACTGCGGCGGTTTATGCCGCTCGTGCAAACCTGAGCCCCATTGTTATTACCGGATTAGCTCAGGGCGGACAGTTGATGACTACAACCGATGTAGATAATTGGCCAGCAGATGCAATGGGCGTACAGGGTCCCGAACTGATGGAGCGCTTCCTGAAACATGCTGAGCGTTTTAACACAGAGGTAATTTTTGATCATATTCATACCGTCAAGCTTGCTGATAAACCTATTACCATGATCGGTGACCAGGGAACCTATACTAGTGACGCGCTTGTTATTGCGACAGGTGCATCTGCCCAATATCTGGGATTGCCTTCTGAAGAGGAGTACATGGGTAGGGGAGTATCAGCCTGCGCAACTTGTGATGGGTTTTTTTACAAAGGGCAGGATGTGGCAGTTGTAGGCGGTGGAAATACTGCGGTAGAAGAGGCTCTATATCTTTCTCACATTGCACGTCAGGTTACTTTGGTACATCGGCGAGATAAATTCCGCTCGGAAAAAATCCTGATTGATAAACTCATGGACAGGGTAAAAAATGGCAACATAAAACTAGAGCTGAATTATGTCCTGGATGAAGTGCTTGGCGATAAATCTGGTGTTACTGGAATGCGCATCAAAAATACTCAAGATAATTCTACGAAAACGGTAGATTTACAGGGCGTATTTATTGCTATTGGTCACAAACCAAATACAGATATTTTTCAGGAGCAACTTGAAATGAAAAATGGTTACATTATCACTCAAGGAGGCAGTCAAGGTAATGCAACTGCTACCAGCATACCCGGTGTATTTGCAGCTGGTGATGTGCAAGACCATATTTACCGTCAGGCAGTGACCAGTGCAAGTACTGGATGCATGGCCGCACTTGATGCAGAAAAATATCTTGATGACTTAAACTAGAAATAAGATCAAAGTTTCCTATGAAATCGCGCAATATAGTGCCTGTAGATAGTGATGATGAAACCTCAATATTTCGAAAGGCAGTTCAGGGCGTAGAGCCATTACCAGCGGATGATAAGGTTATCCATTCTCGCAAGCTTCCACGACCCATTATTAAGCGCGCTCCACGCGACAGGGCCTCAACATCAGATAGTTCATTTTCAGATCAGAGCAATCTGCCAGAAATGGAAGCAAGCGATGAACACTCGTTTGTGCGTTCTGGAGTATCGCGCAAGACATTAAAACAACTTCGACGCGGTCATTGGAAGATTAATGCTCAGCTTGACCTACACGGGTATACTCGTGACGAAGCATTCCAGGAGTTAGAGGCGTTTCTTAGTACTTGCAGCAAGAGAGGTTTTCGTTGCGTGCAAGTAGTTCATGGCAAGGGATTGAATTCGAAAAATAGTGAGCCAGTATTAAAAACCATGGTTTGGAACCGGCTCAAGCAGCATAACTATGTTTTAGCCTTTTGCCAGGCGAGTCCATCTGATGGGGGTAGCGGTGCAGTATTAGTGTTGCTCAAAACATCGATGTCTAAGAAGGCAAAATAAATGCTGTTGTATAGTTAAGGTTACAAAATTGTATAAATTTCACAATTTTTGTAATTTTTTCAAGTCCTCTAGTACTTCAATGGAGTTGCGTGATGTGCTTGCAGACCAATATATTTTCGCAATTTTTCCTTTCGGATCGATTAGAAAAGTATTACGTTTAGCAAATTTAACTATACCTAGATTCATTAGAGATCCATATTGAGCGGCGGTTTCAGCTTTGCTATCAGCGAGAAGTGGAAATTGAAGGCTATATTTCTTGGCAAATTTAGCGTGGCTGTTTGTATCGTCCACACTTACACCAACTACATTTGCACCCAATGCCGTGAGTTTATGGAGGTCGTCGCGGAACTTGCATGCTTGCTCCGTACAACCGGGCGTGTCGTCCTTAGGGTAGAAATATAGCGCTAGCCATTTACCGCGAAAATCTTCCAAAGTATGAATTTTGCCATTCTGGTCAGGCAGCTTAAAATCTGGTGCAGATTGTCCCACTTTAAGGGCATCAGCATTTGCTACATGGCTCCAGGAAAACATAATTACTCCTATTAATGTTGCAATTAATGCTTGCGATTTCATTAACGTATCTCCTATCTAAGTCTTGAGTCTACTTTTTAACTGTCCATTTTGCACTTATTTTTGTTTGTAGGCGGCCTACAAAAGACTTACTCACATTTTTTCTTCCTGGAATTTGACGTAAAATGATATCAGCCTTGGTAGCTCAGTGGATAGAGCGACCCCCTCCTAAGGGGTAGGTCGCAAGTTCGATTCTTGCCCAGGGCGCCATTAAAACAATAGGTTAGGCATTAATCTAATCTGATTACTATTGACAGGGTTACGCAGGGGTTACATTAGAGCAGATATAGTCTTTGCCAAGTGTCCGCTTCTGGCACAAAGCAGACATTCGGGTATTAGCAATTTTATTATATTTGATGGATCTAGCCGGAATCGGACTAGTGAACAAAGACATGTTTCACATCGTACTTTACCAACCTCAGATTCCGCCAAATACAGGTAATATAATCAGGTTGATGGCTAACAATGGCTTTAGCTTACATCTCATAGAACCCCTAGGATTTAACCTAGAAGAAAAGCAATTGAGAAGAGCGGGTTTAGACTATCATAACCTTGCAAGTGTATCCAGATACTCAAACTATGAGAATTTTTTAAAGACAGTTCAACCAGATAGAGTTTTTGCCATTACAACTAAAGGATCGCGGCTTTATGATCAAGTCAAGTATATTCCTGGCGATGTTCTACTCTTTGGATCAGAGACATCTGGAATACCGTCAGAGTTACGTCAGAATTTAGGCAGCGAAAATTGTATTAAAATTCCGATGCGTCCCACTTCCCGCAGTTTAAATCTTTCGAATGCCGTTGCAATTGTGAGTTACGAGGCGTGGCGACAACAAAATTTTACCATTTAAAAAAGAATCTGAACTTTACTTTCCTGATGTTTTATCAGGGTCTACTTAAATTTGCTAAACGTAATACTTTTCTAATCGATCCGAAAGGGAAAATTGCAAAACTATATGTGACCGTCGGCTTTTGGCACAAAGTAGACATTCAAGTTCATGCCATAAAAACGGGATGACAAAAAATGGCAATTTCTGTCGTAGAAAGCAAATTCTGCGGAATACAAACAAATTAAGATTAAATATATTTCTTAAAAGCAATATCTTAGTAGCTGGCATAAAAAGTGCTTGTGAAATAATACCGAGGACTTTTAATTAAGATTTAAATTTATTCTATGAATAGTCAAAGTAAATCTTCTAACAATAATGGCGCTTTTGAACTGCTATACATTTTGCTGGAACAATTCATGGAACTTACTGAAATCGAGCAAGAGCAACTAAGAGCAAAAATTAGGAGCGCACGTTTTATTCAGTGTTCTGAAAAGCATGGAAGGATAAAAATAGAATACTGCGATGAAAATTATGCACTAAATACCATACTCATCTAGGAGGATGAAATGTTTAGAGCCATCTTAATATGCTTCATGCTACTGACAACTAGCGTGTTGGCCGACGAGCTACTACCAATAGGCTATGTCAAAAATATTACTGGTGAAGCCACTATTACAACCAATGGAGACATCATTAGCGCTAAAGTTGGTGCTCCTATATATCAAAGCAGTGTATTAACTACCCGTGCTCAAAGCAGCATAGGGATTACCTTAAAGGATGCAACTGTTATTTCATTGGGGCCTGAGACTGAATTTTCCATAGATGAGTATGTCTATGAGCCAGCCAAAAATAAACTTAAATTTGGCAGTAGGATAACTAAGGGCAGTCTAAATTACATCTCGGGAATTATTGCCAAACTCCAACCAGATGCAGTGACAGTTACTACTCCTAGTGGAATTATTGGTATACGTGGTACCAAGTTTGTCGTCAAAGCGGAATAACAACCCTTACTC
>CAJIBK010000034.1_pt1 | contig 34941 bp, 26 predicted proteins | sample 9199341 | NCBI WGS metagenome assembly CAJIBK01 (sample SAMEA7708305, study PRJEB35096) | sediment metagenome | biome: marine neritic benthic zone biome [ENVO:01000025]; feature: sediment [ENVO:00002007]; material: shallow marine sediment [ENVO:03000034] sea grass bed [ENVO_01000059] ...
GTTAAACGCTGGGTAGGTTTTCTACTTGGCATTTTTCTTGCAGCACGTGTTGAGGAAGTTTTACGGCCACTAGCAGTCGTTTTCTCTGAAGCAGCCACATAATTCCCAGTGGCATCATTCCACAGTGATTTGAAAAAATTGTTCATAAAGTCTACTCATATCATTAGCCCGCTATAATTCACCCTCTTTCAAGGCTCCTAATAAACTTTCAAATTCCAGTGCTCTCACTTAAACTCAGAATATCGTTTTCTACTTATCTATCAAGGAAATAGTTAACGAAAATTTTGCTAAAAAAATCACAAAATAATATAAGCATAAAAATTTGTAATAAAAAAAGCCGATACAATCAAATATCGGCATCAATTTTGACTCCTTTAACCAAATTTCTAATTACTTTTCCTACACATATCCTCCTTCATCTTCCTGAATATCAGTCCTATTCATTATTGATTGCCCCTTCAAGCGACTTTAGTAGCTTATTATGAATATCCCCAAAACTACCGTTACTCATGATCAGTACGTGATCACCAGGACAAGCCGCCATCGTGATTGCTTCAATTAACTGCTCCAAATTGTCACTGCTCACAGTACTTTTACCTAGGGGTTGTAACGCCTCTTGTACATCCCATCCAAGATTGGCCGTATAGCAAAATACAAAATTAGCGTCTTTTAAACTTCCTGCCAGGCTATCTTTCCATGTCCCCATTTTCATAGTGTTAGAACGAGGCTCTAGCACTGCAATAATACGAGCATCATTAACCTTATTACGTAAACCTTCCAAAGTTGATTGAATCGCTGTAGGATGATGCGCAAAATCATCGTACACCGTAATCCCATTAACCACTCCACATAGTTCCATGCGACGCTTGACGTTTTTAAATTGTGTTAGCGCTGCAACCCCTGTTTTGATTGTTACACCAGCATGATGAGCAGCAGCTAACGCAGCCAGCGCATTCATACGGTTGTGTTCACCTATCAATTCCCATTTCAGGATTCCTTGCGCTTTCCCTTTAAATGAAATTTCAACTTTGTCATTGGTTAATACCTCAGCTTGCCAGCCGTCCTCAACACCTAATTTTTCTACTGGCGTCCAACAACCTTCGGCAAGAACCTGTCGTAAACTCTCCTCACGGCCATTAGTAACAATTAAGCCGTTAGCGGGAATTAGACGCACAAAGTGGTGAAATTGCTGCATGATAGCTGCAAGATCGCAGAAGATATCAGCATGATCAAACTCGAGATTGTTAAGAATTGCGGTTCTGGGTCGCAGATGAACAAACTTAGAACGCTTATCAAAAAAAGCGGTATCGTATTCGTCTGCTTCAATGACAAAAAATGGAGAATCACACTCCAGTCTGGCTGACACACTAAAATTTTCTGGTATGCCGCCAATAAGGAACCCAGGTTTCATCCCCGCATACTCAAGTATCCACGCTAACATTGAGCTTGTAGTAGTTTTGCCGTGGGTGCCCGCAACTGCTAATACCCATTTATCTAGTAGCACATTTTCTGAAAGCCATTGAGGGCCGGATATATAATGTAGATTGCGACTAAGAATTTCTTCCATCAATGGATTGCCCCGCGAAACAACGTTGCCAATTACATACACATCAGGTCTCAAATTGATCTGTTCTGGATTAAATCCTTCAATCAACTCTATACCCTGAGATTCTAGCTGCGTACTCATAGGCGGATAAACACTTGTATCGCATCCAGTCACCTTATGCCCAGCTTTGCGTGCAATAACTGCAATACCACCCATAAAGGTACCGCAAATGCCAAGAATATGGATATGCATTAACTAACTCCTTAATTAAAAGGTAGCTGTTCACTACCATTGATACCGAAAACGAATAAGACTTATAGCTTTTCTACACCTATCAAAGCCAAGCCAAATAAATGTAACCTTCCAGTCTTCAGATTAAGATTATTAGCAATCTCGTACTCTTATTTATGAATCCGGCGTAATGTAAAAATTTATCTGCCTATCTTTTTAGAGTTAAACAGCAACATGCTTTCCCACCTATATCATAAAAGTATGCATGTGGCTTGTCTTCCGTTTTTTGTTACACTTACACATTTACCAAATGAATTATGGTCAAGTAGGCTGAATAACTCTATCGGCTTTGCTTGTCCCTTTTTGTAGGTCGACCGCGAAAAAATACATGCCGTCGCACTTCAACACTGGTAGTCCGATACTTAAAAACCTGAAAACAGTGATTCTCTCGTGCCTATCTGTTTTTCTCAGGTCAAATGTCTTAAAAATGAGACTGCAACTTCATCGCCTAATTTGTTGGTTTATTTTGTCATTTTGTATCTCGCTCAGCGCGCTTGCCGACGAACGCTCTTCGATGCAAAAAATTGAACGCGAAATGTCGGTATCCAACACCGACATTAAAAACAATAAAAATAAACCTGTGTTAGCTGCCCCCATGAGCATACAAAACCAAAATGAACAGGAATCTGAAGCAATTGAAGAAGCGGAATTACGTAGTAGTAAGCAAATGGCATTTGCTAGCGCTCCTCCATCGCCTACTCCAAGTAGTAAACAAAATATAGCTTTAAGTGCCTCAGAAATAGGTGTAAATGAGAACAAATCTATGCTCATCGAGTCCAATCGTATACTGAGTCCTTACGAAGAGGAAATCGAGGCGATAGCTGAAGCAGGGTTGCGTAATGGTGAACAAGTAGCGTTGGCAAAACCACTATCACCTAAAATGAATATCGGGCGCGAGCAAGTGACTCCAATAGCAAAAACAGAAGATAGCATTAGGCCTGTATACATTGAGGCTGATTTTATACAGGGTCATAATGAACTAGAAGTTGAAGGGATAGGTGATGCAAAACTACAAAGTGGCGATCAAGTTATCACAGCAAATCGTATGAAATACTATCAGGATACAGATGACATAGAAATTGAGGGAGATGTTCGCGTTGAAGAACAAGGTGATGTACTGGAAGGTTCGCAACTTAAAATGAATCTGGAAAGTAAAATTGGGCAAATGGATCAACCAAGTTATAGTCTGGAGGATGGAAGTAGCCGCGGGGGTGCTAAAACAGTACTAATGGAGGGTGAAGGAAGGTATCGGTTTCATCAAGCTCATTATACTACCTGCCCAGAAGGATATGATGATTGGGTAATTCAGACGGAAGAATTGGAGATTAATGATAATGAAAAGGTTGGTACTGGTCGCCATGCTAAACTAAAATTTATGGGTATACCAATAGGTTATACGCCGTGGTTAAATTTCTCATACAGCGGAGAACGCAAGACCGGGTTTCTCGCCCCCATTTATAGCTCTAATTCCAAAACTGGTTTCGATGTTTCCATTCCATTTTATTTGAATATTGCACCCAACCTTGATGCGACGTTCAAGGCGCGAGGCATGACCAAGCGCGGGATAATGGCAAACACCGAAGTTCGCTATTTAACAAGGGATTTTAAGGGTAAGGCGGTATTTGATATTTTGCCAGATGATATCGAAGCTGGACCAACAGAAAAAAATACCCGATATCGAGTATCGTTCGATCATGATCAGAAACTAGACTTTCTAAGCAGCGGTTTGAATGCCTTTCTTAGTTACAACAAAGTCTCCGACGATGATTATTTCCGTGACCTCGGCAAGGGACTTGGAGCAACTTCCAGGACCAACCTTTTGCAGCAGGGATTGGTGACATATAATCGCTCCTTGGGCCAAGATGGCACCCTATCTATTAGTGCAAATGTAGAACGATATCAAACTATCCAGCAACCCCTTAACCCAATCGATCCACCCTACAGACGCTTGCCAGAATTTGTTCTGGATGCGACTCAACTTAATGTCTTGGGAACGGATCTCAGTTTCAGCGGAAGCTGGACAGATTTCAGCCATCCGTTAAAAGTGGACGGCAAGCGTTATACACTCCATCCCTCTGTGAGCGTCCCTCTTAGAAACACTTATGGCTATATCAAACCTAAGATCAGTGTACACCACACTGGCTATGACCTCGGTTTTGATCCCTTGAACCCATTAGTAGATAGGAATCCACACCGTACCCTGCCATTAGTAAGTGTAGATAGCGGCACTACAATTGATCGAGAAATTACGCTAGGTGGAGAACAATTCACTCAAACCATTGAACCACGATTTTTTTACACTTATGTCCCATTTAAAAAACAAAACCAGCTGCCTACCTTTGATTCTTCTGATATGGATTTTAGTTTTGCCCGTCTGTTTACCGAAAATCGGTTCAGTGGAAGTGACCGCATCAATGACGCAAACAGAATTACCATGGCGCTTACCTCACGTTTGATTGAATCAGATACAGGTAAAGAACGATTTCGTGTTGCAGTTGGTCAGCAGATAAATCTTGAAAAACGCCAAGTAGAAGTTTTTTCACCAAAAGAACTTGTGAGGGATCCAGATCTCCTCTTGGCATTCTCAGGGTATATCACACCAGATATCAGTGCCGATACAACCTTTCAGTTTAATGAAAAAAAATTGCAGACTGAGGTAGTACGTTCTAGCATAGGTTATCGACCAGAGCCTGGAAAGGCACTAAATCTTGGCTATCGCTTTACGCGTGGCCAGTTGGAACAAGGCACTGTCTCGTCAATTTGGCCACTGCCACTATTAAAAGGATGGCATGGTGTAGGTCGCCTTAACTACTCTTTCAGAAGTAAAGAAATAATAGAGGGGCTTGCGGGGCTTGAGTATAATGCATGCTGCTGGACAGCGCGCTTCGTGATGCAGCATCTTGTTACCTCTGCTACGACAAGTAACACACAGTTTTACGTACAACTAGAGTTGAATGGCCTTCTGCAGATCGGCTCAAATCCGTTAAAACTTTTAGGAAGTATTCCTGGGTACACTAAGTTTGGTGCCCCAGAGGAAGAATTACGATAAACCAAAAAATCAAACTGTAATGCAAACTATGTTAAGTTTTCAATTTATTTAGCTTTTTAAACTCTGATTTAAATGCATACAAAATACCTACTCTGCTCACTATTTTTCTTGGTTGTATTAACAACCAATAATGTAGTTGCTCAGACTGACGTCATTGAAGATATTGAGCCTATAGATCATATAGTCGTTGTTGTAAATGGGGAATGTATAACACGGGGAGAACTCGATGAAGTACTTAGGCTCAGTATAAAACAATTACAAAAACAAGGAATACAACCGCCTGAAAATGAGGTGCTGGAAAAACAACTGTTAGAGCGTGAGATCCTCACTCGCGTACAAATACAACTCGCAAATGAGATTGGTTTAACGGTTGGAGACAATGAGCTCGAACAGGCACTTACTCGAATTGCTGATCAAAACAAAATGACCAAAGAAGAATTCTACTCTGTGCTTGAAAAAGAAGGAATTAGTTATGATAAGTTCCGAGAGGAAATTCGAAAAGAAATGCTTTTAATACGATTAAAAGAACGCGAGGTGGTCAAAAAGATAAAAGTGTCAGAAGGGGAAATTGATAATTTTCTACACACTAAAGAGCATTCATCTGATAGTGACAATGAGTACCTTCTCTCTCATATTATGGTAAGAATTCCTGACCAAGCAAGTGTGTCAAAAATTGAAAGCAAACGCCAGCGTGCTGAAGCTGCCCTTGATAAATTAAAAAATGGTAGTGATTTTGCCGAAGTAGCTGCAGAGTTTTCGGACGCTGCAGATGCCTTACAAGGAGGCAAGCTTGAATGGCGCCCAGTCACCCAATTACCGGCGATGTTTTCTGATATTTTGAAGTCAATGAAATCAGGTGAATTGACACCAATAATTAAAAGCCCAAGTGGTTTTCATATTCTTAAGCTACATGAACGTCGGGGAGGAGAAACTAATTCCGTTGTGGTCATAGATCAGTCTCATGTTCGCCACATTCTTATCAAAGTTAGCGAACTTACATCTGAAACTGATGCCAGAATCCGAATTATTCGTGTGAAAGAACGTTTAGATAACGGCGAAGCTTTTGAAGAGCTAGCTAAATTACACTCTGAAGACCCTAGTGCATCCGATGGTGGCGATCTAGGCTGGATTTCACCTGGCGATACTGTTCCTGAATTTGAACAAGCTATGAACAATCTTCAGCCTGGAATGGTTAGTGAACCGGTGCAAACTTCCTTTGGCTGGCATTTAATCCAGGTTATGGAGCGCCGCACTAAGGATGTTAGTGAAGATCAACAACGTCAAGAAGCAAGCAAGACTATACGTGCACGTAAGTCTGATTCAGCTTTTCAAGAATGGTTACAACAATTACGTGATCGAGCTTATGTTGAGTATCGGTCTGAGGAATATTAGTGTTCACTTTCAATTATCGTGTCATCAAATCACCTTACTAACCCCACACTTATTCTCACTGCAGGGGAACCAGCTGGAATTGGACCTAACCTTTGCGTGCAAATTTCTCAGTTGGACTTACCATGTAAATTAGTAGTTATAGCAAACCGGGAACTATTACAAGACCGCGCTCGAAAAATGCAAATTCCAATGAAATTGATTGACTATAAACCTTCTGTAGTGGAAAAACATAATTCTGGCAACTTACATGTTATTAATGTTCCGCTTAACAAACCCTCTATTCCAGGAAAACTTGATTCATCCAATGCTAGATATGTTTTAGAAACCTTGGAATATGCAGTTAAAGGATGCTGTAGGGGAGAATTTGATGGAATGGTAACTGCACCAGTTCATAAAGGCATCATTAACGATGCTGGTATCAATTTTACTGGCCATACTGAATATCTGTCAGAACTCACTAACAGCCAAGCTGTAATGATGTTGGTTGGACAAAATATGCGCGTAGCGCTTGCTACCACTCACCTACCACTCAAAGATGTCGCTTCGGCTATCACATACGAAAAACTAGAACAGCAAATACGTATCATTAATCACGAATTGATTACACGTTTTGCGATCACTATGCCGCGTATTGCAGTTGCAGGTCTGAATCCTCATGCTGGTGAATCTGGTTATCTTGGTAGCGAAGAAATAGAAACTATTATTCCTGTACTAAAAGAATTGCGTTTAGAAAATATAAATTTGATCGGCCCATTACCAGCTGACACCCTGTTTGTTCCCGCAAATTTAAAGGATTTTGATTGTATATTTGTCATGTATCATGATCAAGGACTACCGGTTTTAAAACATGCCAGCTTTGGAGAAAGTGTAAACGTCACTCTAGGGTTACCAATAATCCGTACCTCTGTAGACCATGGAACTGCTTTGGATTTAGTTACAGCCGGAAAGCCTAATTCGCAAAGTTTACTAGCAGCAATCAAAATAGCAATAAAATTAGTAAGAAATAAAAATCTTAATAATTAGATTTATGCTTCATGCGTTTCTTTATTCTTATTTAGAATTATGTATCACACTCCTCGTAAACGTTTTGGACAAAATTTTCTAGTCGACTCCCAAGTTATAGCTGATATTTTGCATGCCATCCATCCAGCTAAAAACGATCTATTGGTAGAAATAGGACCAGGATTAGGCGCGCTAACACAACCATTATTACGATTACTTAATCATTTGCATGTAATAGAAATTGACTGTGATATTGTCGAACGATTACGTCGAAAATATACAGAAAAAGAACTGACTATATACTTGGCTAGCGCACTTGAGTTTGATTTCTCAACACTTGGAAGAAATCTACGAGTGGTAGGCAATCTCCCTTACAATATTTCTACACCCATCTTGTTTTACTTGAGCAAGTTTGCAACATATATCGATGACATGCATTTCATGCTACAAAAAGAAGTAGTTTCGCGAATGGTTGCTAAACCCTCCACCTCAGACTATGGAAGACTTTCCATAATGCTACAAAGCCGATTTGAAATGGAACAACTTTTTGTCGTACCATCAGAAGCTTTCCTCCCAAAACCAAAAGTAAAATCTGCCATTGTTCGAATGGTTCCACTTAAGAAACCAATCATTGACCCAGACAAAGAAAAACTATTTGCAACTATTGTCTCTACTTCATTCTCCAAGCGACGTAAAACCCTTCGTAACAATCTACGTGATTATCTTGAACCAGAAGACTTTAAAAAACTAGAAATCGAGCCAGGATTACGGGCAGAAAACTTATCTGTGGCACAGTTTATTGCCATTGTAAATCACATAATCTGAACAATTTAACCTGCTAAACTTCCATGCTGCGCACACTTTTAGAAAGCAGGTATGACTAAGTAACCCCCCCCCCTCATTTATGACTTCAAATAAAGTTGAAGACAACACCAATATTACTATAACTACCTGAACGAAAAAAATGTTACTGTTTTACTACATAATAACTGTATCTTCATTGTAAGAAACTCAATTTTGGCGTACAATTAAAAATCATAAAGAGGCGGGACGGGTGATAACTTGTCCCGCTTTCCACGTCTAGTTTGTATTCAAGGAGTTTTCAGTGTTACAACACTCGCATGCCGTTCTCGCACTTGCTGACGGCACTATTCTTCACGGCATTTCAATTGGGGCGGAGGGAATTAGTACGGGTGAGGTAGTTTTTAATACTGCAATGACTGGCTATCAGGAAATCCTTTCTGATCCGTCTTACTGCAAACAAATTGTTACGTTGACATACCCTCACATAGGTAATACTGGCATTAATTCGGATGATGTTGAATCTGGAAATGTAAATAAAATTCATACTGCAGGATTAGTAATTCGAAATCTATCATTGAGCTCTAGTAATTGGAGAAAAAATCAGACCTTGCCTGATTATCTTAAAGAACATAATGTGGTAGCAATTTCAGAGATTGACACACGCAAACTTACACGAATCCTACGACAGAAGGGTTCACAAGCCGGCTGCCTTATGGCAGGACACGTTGATGAATTTGAAGCATTAGAATCCGCCAGAAAATTTCCAGGTCTTGCTGGAATGGATCTAGCTAAGGTGGTGAGCTGCAACCAATCCTATGAATGGAATGAAGGCGAATGGATGCTTGGACACAGCTATAAAACACAAGACAACCCTCGCTTTCATATCGCTGCATTTGATTTTGGCATCAAACGCAATATTCTTAGAAAATTTGCACAACGAAGTTGCAAAGTTACAGTTGTCCCAGCTCAAACATCAGCTAACGAAATCATTACATTGCAACCAGACGGAGTATTTCTCTCCAATGGACCAGGTGATCCAGAGCCTTGTGACTACGCAATTGCAACAATCGAAAAATTGCTTGAGAAAAAAATACCGATTTTTGGTATTTGCTTGGGTCATCAATTATTAGGGTTAGCAAGTGGTGCCAAAACTATAAAAATGAAATTTGGCCATCATGGCGCTAACCATCCAGTACAAGACTTAGACAGAAAACGAATCATGATTTCAAGTCAAAACCATGGCTTCACACTAGACGTTAAAACATTACCAAAGAATGCAAAGGTTACACATGTATCGTTGTTCGACGGTAGTCTACAGGGATTCAAGTTGATTGACCGCTTGGCATTTTCTTTTCAAGGACATCCAGAAGCAAGTCCTGGACCACACGATGTCGACTATCTATTTGATCAGTTTATCAAAATGATCGAAAGCCATAAAACTGGGTTGACCCAAAAAGAAAAATGAATCAGGAAATTATCTGTTAAGATTTTTTGTATTTTCTTAAGCTTTTATAGTTAGAAAAATATGCCTAAACGCACAGACATAAATTCTATTCTTATTATTGGAGCTGGGCCTATTATTATTGGTCAAGCTTGTGAGTTTGATTATTCTGGCGCGCAAGCGTGTAAGGCACTGCGTGAGGAAGGCTATCGAGTCGTCCTAGTGAATTCCAATCCAGCGACAATTATGACGGATCCAGAAATGGCAGATGCTACTTATATTGAACCAATTACATGGCAAATTGTGGAAAAAATAATTGCTATCGAACATCCCGACGCGTTGTTACCGACTATGGGTGGACAAACTGCGCTGAACTGTGCTCTTGATCTAGCAAAACATGGTGTACTAGAAAAGTATGACGTGGAATTGATTGGTGCGTCGCGTGAAGCCATTGATAAGGCTGAGGATCGTGAGAAGTTTAAGCAAGCTATGACTAGAATTAACCTAGGGTCAGCACGCTCAGCCATCGCCCATAGTTTGGAGGAAGCATTACAGGTACAAGCAATGGTTGGTTACCCTGCGATTATCCGTCCCTCCTTCACTATGGGTGGTAGCGGAGGTGGTATTGCTTACAACCGTGAAGAATTTTTGGCAATCTGTGAGCATGGCTTGGAAGCTTCTCCCACTGAAGAATTACTGATTGAAGAATCGGTAATTGGCTGGAAAGAGTTTGAAATGGAAGTGGTGCGAGATAAGCTTGATAACTGCATTATTATCTGCACTATTGAAAATCTTGATCCTATGGGTATCCATACCGGTGACTCCATAACAGTTGCCCCATCACAAACACTAACTGATAAAGAATACCAGATAATGCGTAATGCATCGATTGCAGTATTACGTGAAATTGGTGTAGAAACTGGTGGCTCTAACGTACAGTTTGCGATTAACCCACATGATGGCCGCATGTTAGTAATCGAAATGAATCCGCGAGTATCACGTTCCTCAGCCTTAGCATCAAAAGCGACTGGTTTTCCCATCGCAAAAGTAGCAACTAAACTTGCAATAGGGTACACACTAGATGAACTTAGGAACGACATTACTAACAGAGCAACGCCGGCTTCATTCGAACCCACTATTGATTACGTTGTTACCAAAATACCGCGTTTTGCTTTTGAAAAATTCCCTCAGGCTAATGACCGCCTCACAACACAAATGAAATCTGTAGGAGAGGTTATGGCAATCGGACGTACTTTCCAAGAATCGTTACAAAAAGCTCTTCGCGGATTAGAGACTGGATCCGATGGCCTTTGTGAAAAAACCACCAATATCGAGATCATTGAAACAGAACTAGGTGATCCCGGCCCAGAACGTATTTGGTATATAGCCGATGCATTTCGTTGTGGAATTAGCATTAATGATATTCATGAATTCACACACATTGATTTATGGTTCCTGACACAGATCGAGGATTTAGTAAAACAAGAACAATCACTTATCGGAAAATCACTAGATATGATTGGACCAAGTGTATTGCACGAGATGAAACGAAGTGGCTTTTCTGACCAACGTCTTGCGAAGCTACTGAATGCCGAGCAAGCTGAGGTACGTGCAAAGCGATATCGTTTCAATTTACATCCAGTGTACAAACGTGTGGACACATGTGCAGCTGAATTTTCCACTAATACCGCCTATATGTACTCCACATATGAAGAAGAATGTGAGGCGTTACCCACTGACAGAAAAAAAATCATTGTTCTAGGTGGAGGTCCTAACCGTATTGGCCAAGGTATCGAGTTTGATTACTGTTGTGTTCATGCTGCGTTGTCCTTACGAGAAGACGGCTTTGAAACTATCATGGTGAATTGCAACCCAGAAACAGTTTCGACTGACTACGATACTTCTGATCGATTATATTTTGAACCTTTGACTTTGGAAGATGTGCTCGAAATTGTCAATGTAGAGAAACCTTTTGGAGTAATCGTCCAATATGGTGGACAAACACCACTAAAACTTGCTCGTGATCTTGAAACCAATGGAGTGCCAATCATAGGCACTAGCCCAGACATGATAGATTGTGCCGAAGACCGTGAACGTTTTCAAAAAATGCTACATCATCTTGGATTAAAACAACCAGTTAATCGTACTGCGCGTAATGCTTCAGCGGCGCTAACTGCTGCAAATGAAATTGGCTATCCATTAGTAGTACGCCCTAGCTATGTTCTAGGTGGACGTGCTATGGAAATCGTTCATGAACAAAGAGATTTAGAACGCTACATGCAGGAAGCGGTAAAAGTATCCCATGACTCACCAGTATTATTGGATCGTTTTCTTAACGATGCAATTGAAGTAGATGTAGATGCAATTTGTGACGGTGAAGCCGTACTTATAGGCGGTGTCATGGAACATATCGAACAAGCGGGCGTACACTCAGGTGATTCGGCCTGCTCTTTGCCACCTTTTAGTCTATCGTCTACCATAAAAAATGAATTAAGTAGACAGACTGAAGCAATGGCGAAAACACTTAACGTAGTGGGATTAATGAATGTGCAGTTTGCCATTCAAGGCAATACTGTATATGTTCTTGAGGTAAATCCAAGAGCATCTCGAACTGTACCTTTTGTGTCCAAAGCAACAGGGCAACAACTAGCAAAAATTTCAGCACGCTGCATGACTGGGAAAACACTTACCCAACAAGGTGTTGTTAATAAAACAATTTCATCGTATTATTCTGTAAAAGAGGCTGTATTCCCATTTATCAAATTTCCTGGTGTGGATACCATACTTGGACCTGAAATGAAATCTACTGGCGAAGTAATGGGCGTAGGAAATACTTTTGCAGAAGCATTCGTAAAATCTCAACTTGCTTCAGGAATTAAGCTACCCACCTCTGGAAAAATTTTTATTAGTGTCCGCCAATCAGATAAACCTCACGCTGTAGAAATTGCCCGCAAACTTGCAGAACTAGGATTCACCCTTTATGCTACACGTGGTACTGCAACTGAGTTAGCCAATTCCGGACTAACAGTCATTCCAGTAAATAAAGTAGCAGAAGGACGACCCCATATTGTTGACATGATTAAGAATGGAGAAATAAATTTAATTATCAATACGGTAGAGGACAAGCGTAGCGCAATTCAGGACTCGTATTCGATTCGACATGCTGTATTGCAAGCAAAGGTAACATATTTCACAACCCTGGCAGGAGCACGTGCTGCGTGCGTTGGAATGTCAAATATACGAGAATTGCAAGCTTACGACTTACAAACTTTGCACAATACAGGATAACCAATAATCAGCAATTTAATTGTTTGCTTAAAAAGAGGCACAAGGAATTTTAGATTGATGATACGTAGACTTTAATCCTGAAAACCAGCGACCAGAATCGAAAAATTAACTGAAGAGACCAAATTCCATGAGTACAATTCCATTGACTGTAATTGGCGCGGAAAAACTACGCTCTGAACTGCACGAAATGAAAACTGTGCAGCGCCCAGCTGTAATTGCTGCTATTGCTGAAGCCCGCTCACATGGTGATCTTACAGAAAATGCCGAATATGATGCCGCAAAGGAACGTCAGGGATTTATCGAAGCACGTATTGCAGAATTGGAAAGTAAACTCTCTAATGCACAAATTATCAATCCAGCGTTACTTGATGCCGATGGCGCTTGTGTTTTTGGTGCCACTATTGATCTTGAAGACATAACAAATGGTACGATGGTAACTTATCAGATTGTTGGCGATGATGAAGCAGACATCAAGCAAGGAAAAATTTCCATCAGCTCCCCCATATCCCGTGCACTGATTGGTAAATATTCAGGTGATGTTGCTGAAGTACTGGCCCCAGGTGGAATTAGAGAATACACAATTCATAAAGTAAAATATATTTAGACTTTACTCAATCCTTTCATCAAAGAGATAGCAATATCTTAGTATTAAAGCTGTATTCAGCTCTAATAATCAAATCATTACACTAAAGGCTATAATTTTTCATACTGTGTCGATATTGAGTAGAAATCTACCAAAAATTTTCTGATTTAAACTAGTGTGGATAATAAACTCTTAACTCACGATAAGGAAAGAGATAGTAAGCTATCATAATTTCTACTGGAAACTATAATCGCGCCAAATGAAAAAAGCCAAATCCAGTAAGATCTGGATAAAGGAGCACGTTAATGATTTCTACGTCAATAAAGCAAGGAAAGAAGGTTATCGTTCACGTGCCGCTTACAAACTAATGGAAATCTCAAAGCGTGACCATTTACTAAAATCAGGAATGATAGTAGTAGACTTAGGCTCATCACCTGGTGGCTGGTCGCAGGTAGCTTTAAAAATGGTCGGCAAATGTGGCAAAGTCTTCTCCCTAGATATGCTAGATATGGAACCACTACCTGGCGTAACATTTATTCAAGGCGATTTTGAAAAAGAAGCCACTTTAATTGAATTGAGAACAAAACTTGGGAAAAAACCAATTGACCTTGTAATTTCAGATATGTCTCCTAATATAAGTGGTGTAGGAGTGTATGATCAGGCACGTAGTATGTACTTGGCTGAGTTAGCTTTAGAATTTTCTGTAAAACAATTGAACTCTGGTGGTAATTTTCTCGTCAAAGTATTTCAAGGCTCTAGTTTTGAACAATTTCTACGTACCATGCGCACTTCATTCAAAAAAGTAGTAACTCGAAAACCTGAAGCATCGCGTAATCGTAGCAATGAAATATATTTATTGGGACTAAAGAAACAATAGAGAATACCGTAGCCATTTCTAGGTAAAGCAAGTATAGATATGAGCCTAGTTAAGTTTTAGTCACTAAAATAGGATAAGTCTTTGATCGGGCGCACCCTGTTATAAATCTAGAAATGAGTTAAAATAAGCTACTAAGAATTCTGATGATGTCAACCAAGGAGCTATTTTGAACAATCTCGTTAAAAACATGGTCATTTGGCTAGTTATTGCACTGGTATTAATGACGGTATTTAACCAGTTCAGTACGCGTCAAACAACGCAGACACCGATGGAGTATTCCCAGTTCATCGATGAGGTGAAGCAAGGCAGAATAGCCAAGGTAACGATTGAAGGCCGCACACTAAAAGGTACTAAGGCTGATGGTAGGCGCTTTACTACATATACTCCCTCCGACCCCTGGATGGTTAGTGACTTACTCAAAGCAGGTGTTGTCATTGATGCTAAGCCAGAGGAAGAACCATCACTATTGATGAATATTTTTGTATCATGGTTCCCAATGCTGTTGCTAATAGCCGTATGGATTTTCTTCATGCGCCAAATGCAGGGCGGCGGACGTGGTGGTGGAGCATTCTCATTTGGTAAGAGCAAAGCACGTATGTTAGATGAATCCACCAATGAGGTGACATTTGCTGATGTGGCAGGTTGCGAGGAGGCTAAAGAAGAGGTTTCGGAGTTAGTCGAGTTCCTGCGCGAACCTACTAAATTCCAGAAACTTGGTGGCCATATACCACGTGGCGTATTGATGATCGGTAATCCTGGCACTGGGAAAACTTTACTGGCGCGTGCTATTGCAGGCGAAGCCAAGGTACCTTTTTTCACTATTTCTGGATCTGATTTCGTTGAGATGTTTGTTGGTGTGGGTGCCGCAAGAGTAAGAGACATGTTTGAGCAAGCCAAAAAAAATGCGCCTTGCATTATCTTCATAGATGAAATTGATGCAGTTGGCCGTCAGCGTGGTGCGGGCCTAGGTGGCGGTAACGATGAGCGCGAACAAACATTGAATCAATTACTGGTTGAAATGGATGGTTTTGAAGGTACAGCCGGCGTGATTGTAATTGCAGCCACCAATCGTCCTGACGTACTAGATCCAGCGTTGTTGCGTCCCGGTCGATTCGACAGACAAGTAACGGTTCCACTTCCAGACATACGCGGACGTGAACAAATTCTTCATGTACATATGCGAAAGGTGCCAATCTCCCCAGATGTACAAGCAGACATTATTGCACGCGGCACTCCAGGTATGTCAGGTGCAGATTTGGCTAACTTAGTTAATGAGGCTGCTTTGTTTGCAGCACGTAGTAATAAACGACTCGTAGATATGGACGACTTTGAACGCGCAAAAGACAAAATATTTATGGGTGCCGAACGACGTTCAGTTTTAATGCCTGAACATGAACGTCGCAATACTGCATACCATGAATCTGGTCATGCTGTGGTAGCGCAGCTTCTTCCTAAGACCGATCCAGTACATAAAGTTACCATTATCCCTCGAGGACGCGCACTGGGCGTAACCATGCAATTGCCTGTAGAAGACAGATTTAGTATGGATCGTGAAGAAATACTACAGAGTATCGCGGTACTCTTTGGAGGACGTATTGCTGAAGAAGTATTCATGAAACAGATGACTACTGGTGCATCTAACGATTTTGAGCGAGCTACTGAAATGGCTCGCCGTATGGTAACCCAATGGGGCATGTCTGAATCACTTGGCACTATGGTATATGGAGAAAACGAAGGTGAAGTTTTCCTAGGTCGTTCTGTCACCACTCACAAAAATGTTAGTGAAGCTACAATGCAGAATGTAGACATAGAAATTCGCCGTATAATTGATCAACAATACGCCTTAGCCCGAAAGTTGATTGAAGAAAACCGTGACAAGATTGAAGCTATGGCTAAGGCCTTGCTAGAATGGGAAACCATAGATTCGGATCAAATTAAAGATATTATGGAGGATCGCCCTCCGCGACCACCTAAACCGGCACAAACTACATCAACTCCGCCAAAAGACGATCCAACACCTCCAGGTGCGCCTGCAACTGCTACCCCCACTCCAGCTCAAGAAGCATAAAGGCGGATAAAGCCGGGGAGGGGAAGAGGAATGCAATGGGTGTTCTTTACTTACATTGCTCACAATTGTTTCCACAATTGTGTAAATAAGATTTGTTATCCAAGCCAAGTGTTTTTTCGAAGTTCTTCTTGATCTCCCTATTAAAAAATACTCACGATTCCATACCCTATCGGGGTCCTCTTATAATGGGAATTGTGAATGTAACTCCAGACTCCTTCTCTGAAAACGGTAAATTTGCATTGACCGAAAATGCTATTCGTCATGCTACACAATTAATTAAAGAGGGCGTTGACATACTAGATATTGGAGGTGAATCTACTCGCCCTGGAAGCATTCAGGTATGTATCGAAGAAGAATTACGTCGAGTCCTTCCAGTGGTGGAAGCCTTAGCCGGCATGAATATTCCAATTTCTGTTGATACATCTAAACCGGAAGTAATGCGTGCAGTAATAAAAGCTGGAGCAGTCATGATAAATGACATCAATGCTCTACAGGAACCAGGAGCCCTTGAGGTTGTATCAACTGAGGGGGTAACAGCTTGCATAATGCATATGCAAGGAAAACCACATAATATGCAGATAAACCCACAATATAGCGATGTTATAGCTGAAGTGAAAGATTTTTTACGGCAAAGAATTGATGTCGCACAGGCAGCAGGAATCTCACGAGAACAGCTAACAATTGATCCAGGATTTGGATTTGGTAAAACATTTGAGCATAATCTCCAAATATTACGCCACCTAGATTATTTTATGGATATGGGTGTATCAGTTCTGGTGGGATTATCGCGTAAATCTATGTTAGGAGAAATCACAGGTAATGCAGTAGACGATAGAATTCACTCCAGTATATCAGCAGCATTGTTGGCCGCAACTAAAGGCGCAAGAATCCTCCGAGTTCATGATGTAAAGGCAACAAAGGATGCTTTAGCAGTTTACAATGCTGTAATAAGCCAAACATGAATAAAATAGAATAAATATTTATTGTTCGTAAAGTTTTAAATATTAATTAATAAAGGAAAACTAAATTGACAAAAAAATTTTTTGGTACTGATGGTATACGCGGACGAGTTGGAAGCACACCTATCACCCCAGAATTTGTCATGCACCTTGGTTACTCAGCAGGTAAGGTGCTAGCCTCAGCTGACAGATACTTATCTAAAGATGAACGCCCTGCTGTGCTGATTGGCAAAGATACGCGCATATCTGGTTATATGCTTGAGTCAGCCTTGCAAGCAGGACTCTCTGCGGCTGGAGTAGATGTACTATTGACCGGCCCTATGCCGACTCCAGCTGTTGCCTACCTCACCTGCGCACTACGGCTTCAAGCAGGTATTGTGATCTCTGCATCGCATAATCCATTTGAAGACAACGGTATCAAGTTTTTTTCTGCCTCGGGTAATAAACTATCTGATACAACTGAAGATGAAATAGAAATGGGTCTAGATGCACCAATTACATCCATGCCTTCTGCACAACTTGGTCGAGCAAGAAGAGTCAACGATGCATCTGGGCGTTATATAGAATTTTGTAAAAGTACCTTTCCTTATCATCTTGATTTACGTGACATACGTATAGTTGTTGATTGCTCACATGGGGCAACATACCACATTGCTGGCCACGTGTTTCATGAGCTTGGTGCAGATGTGGTTGTAATAGGAGCACAGCCTGATGGGCTAAATATCAATCAGAAATGTGGTGCTACGCATGGCACAACAATTCAAAAAGCTGTCAGACAACACCATGCTGATATCGGTATTGCACTCGATGGAGATGGTGACCGCCTGATCATGTCTGATAAAAATGGCTCACTCTATGATGGTGACCAGTTACTCTACATAATTGCCAAACACCGTCAACAAAGAAAAATACTCAGGGGTGGGGTAATCGGTACTTTAATGACTAATCTTGCAATAGAAAATGGATTTAATAAATTAGATATTCCTTTTGCTCGCGCTAAAGTCGGCGACCGCCATGTATTGGAACTAATACAAAAAAAGGATTGGGAGCTAGGAGGAGAAGGATCTGGTCACATAATTTGTATTGACAAGCATACAACAGGAGACGGAATTATTTCTGCATTACAGGTGCTATATGCAATGCAAGACTCTAGTAAGTCACTAGCAGAGCTTTTACGTGGTGTTAAACTTTACCCCCAACAACTTATAAATGTGAAAGTACAAAAAGGATTTGATTTTAATTCAATTGCATCGATTAAGGATGCTCAAAAAAAAGCTGAACACGATCTTGGCAACCGAGGACGTGTACTTTTACGCGCTTCGGGAACTGAACCCCTTGTACGAGTTATGGTAGAAGGCGAATCAAAGCAAAAAGTCAAGTACTGGGTTGAGTATATTTCTAATACTTTACGAAGCGCTACAGAATCATAAAAATAACTTCATATAAAATATTTCAGAAATTGTATGGCCAAGATATTTTTTAAAATAAAAACTTAATTCTATATGTTTTCCATGTTAGATACTGTTAAGTTTCTTTAAGAGCTACATTTTAAACTGTATTCGCTGGTATAATTTTCTATATCTCTCTCTCAAAGGAATTAACTGTGCCAATTATTCGTTTACCGGATGGTTCAGAGTGTAAATTTGATCAATCAATAACAGTAATGGAAGTTGCAAAGTCAATTGGTGCAAGGCTTGCGAATGCGGCATTGGCAGGTAAAGTGAATGGAAAATTAGTAGATACTTCCGACCGTATTGAAGTTGATAGCGACCTTATTATCGTGACTGAGAAAGATTCGGAGGGGCTTGAAATAATTCGTCATTCAAGCGCACATTTACTAGCGCATGCAGTGAAAGAATTATTTCCTGAAGCCCAGGTTACTATTGGGCCAGTAATCGAAAATGGGTTTTACTATGACTTTTCATACAAGCATACATTTACGCCTGAAGACCTGAAAGCAATCGAAAAACGCATGATTGATATTAGTAAGCGCGATTTAAAAATAAAACGGAAGATATGGGAACGTTCAGAGGCGATTAAATTTTTTAAGGCCCAAGGTGAACACTATAAGGCACAAATCATAGAAGCTATTCCAGGTGAGGAAGATGTATCGCTTTATTCACAGGGAAATTTTACAGATTTATGCCGTGGACCTCACGTTCCTGCTACTTCCAGGCTTAAAGTATTCAAACTCATGAAAGTAGCGGGAGCTTATTGGCGAGGAGATTCGCACAATGAAATGCTACAAAGAATTTATGGTACTGCCTGGACAAAGAAAGAAGATCAGGATACTTATCTCCTCCATCTCGAAGAAGCGGAAAAGCGTGACCACAGAAAGCTTGGTAAGAAGTTAAATTTATTTCATATCCAAGAAGAGGCACCCGGTATGGTATTTTGGCATGCCAGCGGTTGGATTATCTGGCAACAGGTAGAACAATACATACGGGGAGTACTCAAAAATAATGGCTATCAGGAAATACGAACTCCCCAAGTGCTCGATAAAGCCTTATGGGAGCGCTCTGGGCATTGGGAAAATTTTCGTGACAATATGTTTACTACACACTCGGAAGAGCGCAACTTTGCGATTAAACCAATGAACTGCCCTGGCCATATTCAAGTGTTTAACCAGGGATTAAAAAGCTATCGTGATTTACCACTAAGGCTAGCCGAATTTGGTTCTTGTCATCGTAATGAACCCTCTGGTGCATTGCACGGCCTTATGCGTGTAAGAACGTTCACTCAAGATGATGCGCATATTTTTTGTACGGAAGCCCAAATACAAAATGAAGTGATAAATTTTATTGACCTCTTGCAGAAAGTATACTCTGACTTTGGCTTTAATGATATTTTGGTAGAGCTATCAACCCGCCCACAAATGCGTGTCGGCTCAGAAAAGCAATGGGATGAAGCAGAAACTGCTCTAGAACTAGCGTTACAACACAAACAACTCGCATGGAAAGTACAATCAGGTGAAGGTGCATTTTATGGGCCAAAGATAGATTTTTCTCTCAAAGATAGTATCGGCAGGATGTGGCAATGTGGCACACTCCAGCTTGATTTTTCTATGCCAGAAAGACTAGGTGCAGAATTTGTTGCTGAAGATAACACTCGCCAAGTACCAGTAATGCTGCACCGAGCAATTTTAGGATCATTGGAGCGCTTCATTGGTATTCTAATTGAGAATTATGCTGGCGCACTTCCCTTATGGCTCTCACCAAGTCAGGTAGTGGTAATGAATATTTCTGAAAGACAGGCAAACTACGCAATAAAAATTACTGAAGAACTTAAGTGCAGCGATATTCGAGCGTATGCAGACTTGAGAAATGAAAAAATACCCTATAAAATACGTGAGCATAGTTTACAAAAGCTGCCCTACCAGATCATTGTGGGGCCTAAGGAAGTATCAACTGAAACAGTTTCTGTGCGTACACGGTCTGGTGCCGATCTTGGTCAAATGTCTCTTCAGGTGTTGATTGAACGCTTAAAAGTAGAGACATCTGCGAAGATAGGAGCAGCTTAAATTTTTTAACAAATTCGGGGAAGACTACTATAGCTCAGGAAAAAGCGGCACGTGTCAATTTTGAGATTAATGCGCCTGAAGTGCGATTAATCGGAGTAAAAGGAGAGCAGATAGGTATCGTTACTCTGGAAGTTGCTATATCTTTGGCGGACGAAGCTGAAATAGATTTGGTTGAAATCGCCCCTACTGCAAAGCCACCAGTATGCCGATTGATGGATTATGGAAAGTTTCGTTATCAAGAAAGTAAGAAAAAACACGAAGCAAAACTTAAGCAAAAACAGGTCCAAATCAAAGAAGTAAAATTCCGTCCAAACACAGATGATGGTGACTACAATATTAAGCTTCGAAACTTGATTAGTTTCTTGGCCGAAGGAGATAAAGCTAAAGTCACACTTCGTTTCCGTGGACGTGAAATGGCACATCAAGAGTTTGGTGTTCGCTTACTAGAAAGGGTAAAGAACGACTTAGAAGCCTATGCAACAATAGAGCAGTTTCCAAGAATGGAAGGGCGACAAATGGTTATGGTCCTATCACCTAAGAGAAAAGAAGCGAAGATGGCAAAGCCTAAGGACACCAAACCACCAAAAGAGATTAAAACAAATACAATTGCGGAAAACAACGATTTAAAGCAGAATACTAAGAATTCTAAGGATTTGGAAACGGATTTGACGATTGAAACTAAATCTACAGTCCAAAAACTATAATACGACATTAATTAGTTATTACCAATATAATTAAAGGTAGATTCTAGTAAAACTGGATTTCTTATTATTAAAAAAACCAAGTGATGTCTAGGTTATAAAAGCTATCCGATTAGGATACACCTAGCGTCATATAAAAACAGGAGTTATATCATGCCCAAAATGAAAACCAAGCGTGGTGCAGCAAAGCGCTTTAAAGTAAGGGCTGGCGGTAGTGTAAAACGATCACATGCATTCAAACGACATATTCTCACGAAAAAAACTACCAAGAGTAAACGCCAGTTAAGAGGAACCACTGATGTTCATCATAGTAATGTAGCATCGGTACACGCTATGATCCCCTACGCCTAAGGAGAGACTTAACCATGCCTAGAGTAAAACGTGGTGTAACGGCGCATGCGCGTCACAAAAAAGTACTGAATCTAGCTAAGGGATACCGTGGTCGGCGAAAAAATGTTTATCGAATCGCCAAGGAAGCGGTAATGAAAGCAGGGGAATACGCTTATCGAGATCGTCGTCAGAAAAAGCGTCAATTCCGCGCCCTTTGGATCTCTCGCATAAACGCCGCCGCAAGGGAGTGTGGCCTGCCCTACAGTGTTTTCATGAATGGCCTTAAGAAGGCTGAAATCGAAGTGGATCGAAAAGTACTAGCTGATATTGCTGTCTTTGATAAACCAACGTTCGAAAAATTAGTTGAACAAGCTAAAACTAGCCTCACTACATAGTTTGCTATAGTGAAAAAAGAGATAAATGCAGGTTAAGGGGATGAAAGAGCCTTTGCCTTTTTATGTCTTGTACAGCTTTGGTAATCCGCCTCACATTGTGTTCCCATGAACGATCTAGAAAAACTTCTCGTAGAAGCCAAAATTCTTTTTGACACTATAGATAACACTACTGAGCTTGAAAAAGCAAAAGTACACTATCTTGGAAAAAATGGTGTTCTTACTCAATTACTTAGAGGATTAAAAAAGCTATCTCCAGAAGAACGGCCTAAAGTGGGTAACCGCATAAACAAATTAAAGGAGGAAATAGAAACAACGATAAATTCCCGCAGTGAAACAATTCAGATCAAGGAAATGAAAGCACAATTGACAAAGGAAGTGCTCGATGTAACTTTATCAGGGCGTGGACTGGGAACAGGTGGCTTACACCCGGTAACACGCACACTTGAACGCATCGAAGCATTGTTCCATTCAATTGGTTTTACTGTTGCCTCAGGCCCTGAGATTGAAACTGATTTCTACAATTTTACCGCGCTTAATATCCCAGAAAACCATCCGGCAAGAGCAATGCACGACACTTTCTATATTGTGAATGAAGGGAATGAGTATTTGTTACGAACCCATACATCACCAGTTCAAATCCGTTACATGCAAAATAATCGACCACCAATCAGGGTAATAGCACCAGGACGAGTATATCGATGTGATTCTGATGTAACTCATACACCTATGTTTCATCAGGTGGAAGGCCTATGGATAGATGAAACCACCAATTTCTCCGCCCTTAAAGCTATATTAGTAGATTTTATAAAACAATTCTCAGAGAATGATGAATTATTGACACGTTTTCGCCCTTCGTTCTTTCCATTTACTGAGCCATCAGCTGAAATGGATATTAGCTGTGTAATTTGCAACAATAAAGGTTGCAGAGTATGTGGATTTACTGGTTGGCTGGAAATACTTGGCTGCGGTATGGTTCACCCCAAAGTCCTTAAACATGTCAACATAGATAATGAAAAATACTCTGGTTTTGCCTTTGGAATGGGTGTAGAACGATTGACGATGCTGAGGTATGGAGTAGACGATATACGAATGTTTTTTGAAAATGATTTACGTTTCTTGAAACAGTTCAATTAAAATCATTAATTGCTCCTTCTGCATATATAGTAGATTACTATGAAATTTCCTGAAAGCTGGCTTCGTACTATAGTTAACCCGCAACTTTCAAGTAGTGAGTTAGCTAATTCTCTAACTATGGCTGGCCTAGAGGTAGAAACTATTGAGTCCGTAGCACCAACCTTTAATAGGGTAGTAGTTGCTGAAGTGTTATCAATAAAGAAACATGTAAACGCAGATCGCCTTAATGTATGCCAAGTAAAAATAGATAAAGCTACAAATAATGAGCCCTTACAAATTATTTGTGGTGCTACCAATATTCATGTTGGAGCAAAAGTTCCATGTGCATTAATTGGTGCACAACTCCCATGTATGAGTATTAAGCAGGCAAGAGTGCGCGGAGTGGAATCTTTTGGTATGTTATGTTCAGCTAAGGAATTAGGTATTAGCGAAGAAACAGAAGGTCTGTTATTGCTTCCAAGCGACGCCCCAACGGGCGCAGATTTCCGTGAGTACTATGAGCTCGATGACAAAATCTTTACACTGAAATTAACCCCTAACCGTGCTGATTGTCTAGGATTATCAGGTGTAGCACGAGAAGTAGCAGCAATTTCTTCATCGCAACTTAATCTACTTGAAATTAAGCCAGTAAAAAGTGAAATAGAAGATATCTTAACTGTTCGAGTGGATGAGCCTGATGCATGCCCACTTTATTGTGGCAGGATAATCCGTAATATTCATTTGGACATGCCTACTCCCACATGGATTTCCCGACGTTTAGTGCGAAGCGGAATTCACACAGTCAACACAGTTGTAGATATTACAAATTACGTGATGCTAGAAACTGGCCAACCAATGCATGCTTTCAATCTTGCAAAAATTGCAGGTCAAGTTTCTGGAACCATTCATGTACGTTATGCTAATTTACGAGAAAAACTACAATTATTAAATGGTGATGATATTGCTCTGAGGTCTGATATGTTGCTGATCACTGATGAAATTAATCCATTGGCGCTAGCCGGTATTATGGGTGGAAATGAGAGCAAAGTTGAACATGGAACTATTGATCTATTCCTTGAAAGCGCCTTTTTCAGCCCAGAAGTAATCGCTGGAAAAGCTCTTAGACTTGGAATCAACTCAGATTCAGCTCACCGCTTTGAACGTGGAGTAGATTTTGCAATCACACATAAAGCATTAGAGCGAGCCACAAGTTTGATACAAAACATATGTGGCGGTCTTGCTGGGCCAATTACTGAAGTAAAAGGGAAACTGCCACAACGTAAACCTATCCTACTTCGAGAAAAACGAGTACAGCGAATATTGGGTGTCGATCTTGATAAAAGTAAAATTACTGATTTGCTGCAACGCCTACAATTTGATTTCTCTATTAAAGAAGAATTATTTCATGTAGTGCCACCAACATATCGATTTGATTTGGTTATTGAAGAAGATTTAATCGAAGAGATTGCACGCATTTATGGATATAACAATATTCCAGCCAACCTGCCACATGGAAGTTTAAAAATACTGCCGGAATCTGAGACTATACGTACACCAATGCGGTTACGAAGAATCTTAGTAGCGCGTGATTATCAAGAAGTGATTAATTACGCATTTGTAGATACCGAATGGGAAGAGAATCTTGTTAAAAATTCAACACCAGTGATGTTGAAAAATCCTATCTCTAATCAAATGAATGCTATGCGAAGTAGCTTGATTGGAGGACTTATTTCGAATCTACAATTTAACCTTAATCGTAAGCAAAATAGAGTACGATTATTTGAGATTGGATCCTGCTTTGAAAAAACAAATAAAACTTACACACAATCAGACAAACTAGCTGGACTGTGCTATGGAAACATTGTAACTGAGCAATGGGGCTTGCCTGAACGCAATGTAGATTTCTATGATGCCAAGGCTGATATTGAAGTATTATTCTGGCCAAAAACCATAAAGTTTGAAGTTACATCCCACCCTGCTCTACATCCTAGTAAGTCAGCACAGATCCGCCTAAATAATAATATAGTTGGATGGTTGGGGGAGCTTCATCCCCGTTGGCAACAAAAAGCAAATTTAACCAAATCAGTTGTGCTATTTGAGATTGATCTAGGCGTCTTGATGAGGCAAGCTATACCAATGGTCGCAAAAATTCCAAAATTTCCTTCTGTAAGAAGAGATATTGCTGTAATTGTAGCAGATAGCATCAACGCACAATCGCTGCTAGATAGCATGTATGCCCTAAATTCGCCCATAATTTCAGAAATTGCTTTATTTGATGTTTATCGTGGCAAGGAAATGGCACATGGTAAAAAAAGTCTTGCATTCCGTGTGTTATTACAAGATACTAAAAAAACATTAACTGATACAGACATAGACTTGGTAATTTCGAAATTGATAAAAATCCTAGAAAATAAGTTTGAAGCAAGACTCAGAAATTAACTATAATTGGTCAAATATAGTGTAACTCTAAAAAAATAATAAACATTTCAGATAAAACTCCGTAATTATGTATTAATGGATAGCATTATTTAAATCCAAAAAATCAATAAACAAGCAAGGAGAAAAAAAGCATGACCTTAACAAAGGCTGAATTAGCAGATTTATTATTTGAGAAAGTTGGCTTGAATAAGCGTGAAGCTAAAGATATGGTAGATTCTTTTTATGAGGAGGTTCGCACAGCTTTACAGAATGGAGATGGAGTCAAGCTATCAGGCTTCGGAAATTTTCAGTTGCGCGATAAACCACAACGTCCTGGCCGTAACCCTAAGACCGGAGAAGAAGTCCAGATCACTGCCCGACGTGTGGTGACGTTTCATGCTAGCCAAAAACTTAAAGCAATGGTGGAAAAAACGCATAATGGGAAGCATATCACTTAGCGGTAGTCTTCCGCCTATTCCAGCAAAACGTTATTTCACTATAGGTGAAGTAAGCGAGCTATGTTGTGTTAAGCCGCATGTACTACGCTACTGGGAACAAGAATTTTCGCAATTAAAGCCTGTTAAACGTCGTGGTAACCGTCGTTACTATCAACACCATGAAGTATTGTTAATCCGACGCATTCGAGAACTGCTTTACGGGCAAGGGTTTACTATTAACGGCGCTCGTGGTCGTCTTGAACAAGATATACCTGAAACAACATCTGACACAACAACAAATACATCTCCAGTTGCTGAACTTCCGACACCAGTTAATTTGGCAATGTTACAGGGTGAAATTAAAAACGTTGTATCATTACTTCGATCATGATTTTATTTTGCCAGTTTTTTCATTCTGTACAATAAGAAAGAATAAAAGCGATTCCTTACATTAAGGCAGTTGCTATAATCCGCACCTTCGGGGCGTAGCGCAGCCTGGTAGCGTACTTGCATGGGGTGCAAGTGGTCGGAGGTTCAAATCCTCTCGCCCCGATCAGTTAAATTAATAGGTTAATTAATTGTTAAGCATAATTTAGATCTAATTTTATTTGAACTACTTGTTTTATTTCCTGAATACTTTCAATATAACTTGGTTCCTTCAGTATGCGCATTTTACTCAGTAACGACGACGGGTATTTCGCGCCAGGCCTAGCTTCGCTTGTCAATGCGCTTTCCTCTATTGCAGATACTGTAGTAGTTGCGCCAGAACGTGACCGTAGCGGCTCTAGTAACTCGCTTACACTAGATCGGCCCCTTAGTTTGCATAAGTCTCATAATGGTTTCTACTATGTAAACGGCACGCCTACAGACTGTGTTCATCTAGCAGTGACCGGCATGCTTGATAAACTGCCCGACATGGTAATATCTGGTATCAATGATGGAGCTAATATGGGCGATGATACTGTTTACTCTGGCACAGTTGCTGCTGCCACTGAGGGTTTCTTATTAGGGATACCGTCTATTGCCCTATCCCTAGCAAATGTTGCTGATGAAAATTTCTCTACTGCTGCACGTGTTGCAACTGAAATTGTATTACGGTTTAAAAAAAATAAATTTCATGAACCAATACTACTTAACATTAATGTACCTGATATTCCTTATGAGCAGCTGCGAGGCATTGAAGTAACAAGACTTGGGAGACGTCATAAAGCTAAGCCTGTGGTCAAATCAAAAAGCCCACGTGGCGAAACAGTATACTGGGTTGGTGCGGCAGGCGCGGTCCAGGATGCAAGTGAAGATACAGATTTTCACGCAATTCAACTAAATCGAGTATCGGTTACGCCACTACAAATCGACCTAACTCAATACGGACAACTAGATTCACTTAAACATTGGTTAAAATAACCAACATATGTTTGAGGTAATTATACACATATCAAAGATTCAATAACTTGGGGAATATTAAGTTTGAGTATCAACCATTCTGGAATCGGCATGACTTCACAGCGTACCCGAGTACGCATGATTGATCGTCTACGTAAACAAAATATTATGGATGAAGTGGTGTTGACGGCAATGAATTCAATTCCACGTCATATTTTTGTTGAAGAAATTCTAGCAAGTCGTGCCTACGATGATGTAGCACTACCAATTAATTTTGGTCAGACCATTTCAAGCCCATTTATTGTGGCACGCATGAGCGAGTTACTCCGTGCAGGCTCAGATCTTGGTAAGATTCTTGAAATTGGTACAGGCTGCGGCTATCAGACAGCTTTATTGGCACAATTTGCACAAGAGGTCTATTCAATGGAACGTATCGGGCCATTACTTGCCCGCACTCGCACTCGTTTGCGAGAACTCCGTCTTAACAATGTTCGTTTGAAGCATGCAGACGGCCTCCATGGGCTACCTGAAGCAGCACCTTTTGATGGTATCATTATGACAGGTGCAACTATGCATGTTCCTTCTACATTACTAGCACAACTGGCAATCGGTGGTAGAATGGTTTTTCCCAAAGGGAGCCAAGAGCAAAATCTGTGTGTAATTGAACGCAATTCGGATGGCTATGTCGAAGCTACTTTGGATGAAGTAAAATTTGTGCCAATTCTGTCAGGCACTATAAAAGATTAAGTTACACAGAACAAGAGATAGAGAATGAAAGTTAGAGTATTAAAGCATGAGTGTTTGGATAGCAACGACCTTCACAAAACAGGTGCCGAGCACTTCGAACATGCGCTCTGCAATAGCAGATCTTGTTACACTTTATTGCTACAGTCCATTTTCTTCCTTCTGATCGTAGGATGTGCGTCTACTAATCGACATGCTCCAACAATAAAAAGCACCCCTCCCACTACAAGTAAGTCTATTGAAGCTACTAAATTTTATACTGTACAGAAAGGAGATACGCTTTACAGTATTGCGAAAAATCATGGTATTGATTATAGGAATTTAGCAGAATGGAATGGTATAGAAAACCCTGGCGCGATAATTATTGGCCAACAACTTAGACTATCCTCTCCCACTCTACAAGCCCAGCCATCTATATATGCGCTCCCGGAACCTGCACCTGTATCAATTGCCAAACCCATTCCTGAAACTGAGCCAACATTGACTGAGAACCCCATTTCTACGGCTCCTACTGTTAAGTTAAAAACTAGCCCTAAAGCCCTTAAACTAGCATATTCAGAACAAGCAATATCACAGTTGAAAGAATCTGAGAAAGTACTTCAAACAGCTATGGTTGACACAACAGCCGAGAAACATACTGAAACAGAAAATGCCCTTATACCCCCTTCAACAGAAATTATTCGTGAAAATAGTGGCATAGAATGGATCTGGCCCACTGAGGGAATGATATCTAGCCGTTTTTCAGAAAGTACTAAAGGTATGGATATTTCAGGAAAAACAGGACAACCTGTTTTGGCTGCTGCTAAGGGTAAAGTAGTCTACAGCGGCGATGGGTTACGTGGTTATGGCCTCTTAATAATTATAAAACATAATAGCACCTATCTTAGCGCTTATGCCCATAACAGCAAACTTCTAGTTAAGGAAGGGCAAGTAGTATCTAAAGGACAAAAAATTGCAGAAATGGGAAATACTTCCAGCAAGCTGGTAAGACTTCACTTTGAAATCCGTAAGAACGGAAAGCCAGTAGATCCACTCAAGCATCTACCAGAACAACTACCAGAGCACCAACCCGAAACCTCAGGATAAATAGTACTTTTATCTATCTACAATTGCTCTAGTACAAAACAAACTACTTATATTTAGCTGAACTTTGTCGGCACGCTTGAAATATACTGAAGAAGAAATTTGTCAATTGGTTCATTCCTTTTATGCAAAAACTAGAAAAGACCCGTCATTGGGCCTTATCTTTGAAGCACATATCGTTGATTGGGATGCTCATCTTGCACAAATGACTGATATTTGGTCAGGTAATTTGCTAGGCACCAACCGCTTTCATGGAGCTCCCATGCATAAACATTTAGCTATTCAAGATCTTTCTTCCAAATTGTTGGAACGGTGGTTACAGCTCTTTAAACAAACTACTCAGGAACTTGGCAACCCATCTCTACATCAGCATGCAAACATGTTTGCATGCCGAATAGCTATTCGGTTGTGGACAAGATACCAAATATAACATTATCCAGATAAGCCATTTATTAGCACTGAAGGGCCTATAATTTTCTCATCTCTTTACCGGTATAATTGACTAACTTCGATGTCAATCATCTTGCTCCTCCCCATAATTCCAGGTTTTAAGTTGAATTACTTATAATTATTATCTGCTCTAATTTCCGAATAAGAAGTATTCGGAAATTAGAGCAGATAATAATTTAGTTCATCTAGCCCAGAGTCAGTTCATTAATCACTGGTATTTAATATATACTTAGCCTTAAGAGTAAAAGAAAAGTAACTTTGTCATAACATAGGAGTCAAAATAATGAGTAACGCACCACATACATTACCTCCCTTGCCCTACACAGAAGATGCGCTTGATCCCGTGATTTCAGCACGTACATTAGGTATCCACTATGGTAAACATCATAAAACTTATGTTGATAACCTAAATAAACTGATAACTGATACAGAGCTTACAGGTTTGTCACTACAAGAAATTATGTCTACGACAGTAGGCCAAGCTAATAAAGCAGGTATTTTCAACAATGCCGCCCAAATCTGGAATCATACTTTTTACTGGAACAGTCTATCTCAGAATGGCGGTGGCGAACCTCCTTTAATTTTGAAACAAAAAATTGAAAGCTCTTTCGGCAATTTAGACTCATGCAAAAAAGAACTATCTACCGCAGCAATGACTCAATTTGGAAGTGGCTGGGCATGGCTTGTTATGAATGGTGACAAACTTGAGGTTACTAAAACTGCTAATGCGGAATCGCCCTTATCCAAAGGGATAAAACCGCTTCTTGTAATTGACGTATGGGAGCATGCTTACTATCTTGATTATCAGAACCGCAGAGCAGATTATGTTAACGCAGTTATTGAAAAATTAATCAACTGGGGTTTTGCTGAAGATAATCTTGGATAATATTTTCTTAATACAACTGTGCTCAAAAATATAGAAGAACAGCTAGAGGCTTTCAAGCGTGGCTGTGACGAGCTTCTCGTTGAGGAAGAACTCAAACAAAGACTTTCTACGGGTCTTCCGCTAAGAATCAAAGCTGGTTTTGACCCAACTGCTCCGGACTTACACTTGGGTCATACAGTTCTACTCAACAAAATGCGTCAGTTGCAAGATTTAGGTCACCATATTTTGTTTTTGATAGGTGACTTCACAGGGATGATAGGCGATCCAAGCGGCAAGAATACTACCCGTCCTCCTCTAACCCAGAAACAAGTCGCAGAAAATGCAGAAACCTATTCCGACCAGGTATTCAAGATACTGAAATCGGATCAAACTGAGGTGGTATTTAATTCAAAATGGATGAGCCAGTTAAATGCAGCAGATCTGATCAAAATAGCTTCAACTCATACCGTAGCCCGCATGTTAGAACGGGATGATTTTGGCAATAGGTACCAAAATAATCAGCCTATTGCTATTCATGAGTTATTATATCCACTGATTCAGGCCTACGACTCAGTCATGCTTAATGCAGATATTGAATTAGGCGGTACGGACCAGAAGTTTAATTTGTTAGTGGGGCGTGAATTACAAAAACAGTTTGGCCAGCCACCTCAATGTATTCTGACTATGCCGCTTTTAGAGGGACTTGATGGCATAAATAAAATGTCCAAATCTTGGAATAATTATATTGGTATAAATGAGAATGGTGAAGAAATATTCGGTAAGATAATGTCAATCTCTGATGAATTGATGTGGCGTTATTTAGAATTACTATCTTTTGAATCTCTAAATACTATCCGAGTTTGGAGGCAGGAAGTAGCGCAGGGCCGTAATCCACGTGATATAAAAGTGATCTTTGCCAAGGAAATAGTAACGCGTTTTCACTGCAAACAAGATGCGGAAACAGCAGCTACCAATTTTGAGGCACGCTTCAAACATGGTGCATTTCCAGAAAATATGCCAGAGATAAGTCTGCAGGGAGAAAATGAAGAATTATCTATAACAAAAATTCTTAAACAAACTGGTCTCACAACAAGTACAACAGAGGCACTCCGCATGATCGAGCAAAGAGGTGTGAAATTGAATGGGGAGAAAATAAGTGACAAGAATCTAAAGATAAAACGTGGAACAACAGCAGTTGTCCAAGTAGGAAAACGCAAATTCTCTAAAGTAATAATTCTCTGATATTTTAAATAAATATAAAATAGAAATGCTAGAAACATCTTGATCCACATATTAGGTATCTGTATAATTAATCGGTTCTCTGTCTACTTATTTTGTTGTGGACAGTTTTGTTCTTTAAAAATTTGCAACCGATAGGTGTGGGCACTTGGCTTTGGGAGCCAAATACTATATTTTACCAAATAGAGTATTCTGGCAAGCTTATAAGTTGAAATGCTCGCACGATGTAATAAGGTAACACGTCAAGCGAGAAATATAACAGTATTGAACTGAAGAGTTTGATCCTGGCTCAGATTGAACGCTGGCGGCATGCTTTACACATGCAAGTCGAACGGCAACACGGGGGCAACCCTGGTGGCGAGTGGCGAACGGGTGAGGAATACATCGGAACGTATCTTTAAGTGGGGGATAACGCATCGAAAGGTGTGCTAATACCGCATAATCTCTGAGGAGAAAAGTAGGGGATCGCAAGACCTTGCGCTTTTGGAGCGGCCGATGTCTGATTAGCTTGTTGGTGAGGTAAAGGCTTACCAAGGCTTCGATCAGTAGCTGGTCTGAGAGGACGACCAGCCACACTGGGACTGAGACACGGCCCAGACTCCTACGGGAGGCAGCAGTGGGGAATTTTGGACAATGGGGGCAACCCTGATCCAGCCATGCCGCGTGAGTGAAGAAGGCCTTCGGGTTGTAAAGCTCTTTCAGCCGGAACGAAACGGTTACGATTAATACCCGTAACTACTGACGGTACCGGAAGAAGAAGCACCGGCTAACTACGTGCCAGCAGCCGCGGTAATACGTAGGGTGCGAGCGTTAATCGGAATTACTGGGCGTAAAGCGTGCGCAGGTGGTTTTGTAAGTCAGATGTGAAATCCCCGGGCTTAACCTGGGAACTGCGTTTGAAACTACAAGGCTAGAGTGTGGCAGAGGGGGGTGGAATTCCGCGTGTAGCAGTGAAATGCGTAGAGATGTGGAGGAACACCGATGGCGAAGGCAGCCCCCTGGGTCAACACTGACGCTCAGGCACGAAAGCATGGGGAGCAAACAGGATTAGATACCCTGGTAGTCCATGCCCTAAACGATGTCAACTAGTTGTCGGGTCTTAACGGGCTTGGTAACGTAGCTAACGCGTGAAGTTGACCGCCTGGGGAGTACGATCGCAAGATTAAAACTCAAAGGAATTGACGGGGACCCGCACAAGCGGTGGATTATGTGGATTAATTCGATGCAACGCGAAAAACCTTACCTACCCTTGACATGTATTGAAGCCCGCAGAGATGTGGGTGTGCCCGAAAGGGAGCGATAACACAGGTGCTGCATGGCTGTCGTCAGCTCGTGTCGTGAGATGTTGGGTTAAGTCCCGCAACGAGCGCAACCCTTGTCATTAGTTGCTACATTTCAGGTGAGCACTCTAATGAGACTGCCGGTGACAAACCGGAGGAAGGTGGGGATGACGTCAAGTCCTCATGGCCCTTATGGGTAGGGCTTCACACGTCATACAATGGCGCGTACAGAGGGTTGCCAACCCGCAAGGGGGAGCCAATCCCAGAAAGCTGTTCGTAGTCCGGATCGGAGTCTGCAACTCGACTCCGTGAAGTCGGAATCGCTAGTAATCGCGAATCAGCATTGTCGCGGTGAATACGTTCCCGGGTCTTGTACACACCGCCCGTCACACCATGGAAGTTGGTTGCACCAGAAGTAGGTAGCCTAACCCTCGGGAGGGCGCTTACCACGGTGTGGCTAATGACTGGGGTGAAGTCGTAACAAGGTAGCCGTACGGGAACGTGCGGCTGGATCACCTCCTTTAAGAGTAATCAAAGCAAACCTTCGGGCCGGCGCAAGTCGCTGGCGCGAGCGTCCTCACAAGTTACCTGTTTCCTAAGCTGGCTCCGTTCGGGGAATCCCGGGCACGAGCTGTCAGCGTGTGCTGGCGACCCAACCGAGCTCAGCGCTCGGTTTTTTGTCGCCAGGGTGGCGAGGGTTAAGTCAAACTCGTCCGGCCTTGCTGAATCTATTTGGGTCTGTAGCTCAGTTGGTTAGAGCGCACCCCTGATAAGGGTGAGGTCGGAAGTTCAAATCTTCCCAGACCCACCAGGATTCCGCATTTCGCCCGATCCCCGCGACTTGCGTACTGATGTACGCGGCGCCGCGACGATCGAACGAACTGCGAAATCCTGGACCATCACCTTCGCGATACTTGGTGATGGTCCCCTGGCAGAATTCTCGCGCAGGATTCTTTTCGACTGGTTAGGCGCACGCCGGAGTGAGAGAGGGAGCGTACACAGGTACGTGACCGAACGAACGACAAGTGCAACGAAGCCAGGCGGAAAGAAGACAAGCGAGAGAGGGGCTATAGCTCAGCTGGGAGAGCACCTGCTTTGCAAGCAGGGGGTCGGCGGTTCGATCCCGCCTAGCTCCACCAACTTTCTCGTGGAGACAGTTAGCAAAGAAGACGAGTACGTCGTTTTTCCTAACTGACTTCGGTCAGCTGCTCTTTAACAATCTGGAACAAGTTTTGACGTCTAGCATCGAGCTTCGGCTCGATGGGGTTGGACTGCGGTCCAATCTGAAAAAGACTGCATTCGTACAAGTTGTTTGACTTTATATGGTCAAGCGACTAAGCGCGCGCGGTGGATGCCTAGGCGGTAGGAGGCGATGAAGGACGTTATAGCCTGCGATATGCCTCGGGGAGCTGGCAAATAAGCTTTGATCCGGGGATTTCCGAATGGGGCAACCCAACCACTTCGGTGGTTATCGTGCACTGAATACATAGGTGTACGAAGCAAACCCGGGGAACTGAAACATCTAAGTACCCGGAGGAACAGAAATCAACCGAGATTCCCTCAGTAGCGGCGAGCGAACGGGGAACAGCCCAGTTACCATCAAGACATGAAGCCTAGTAAAACGGTCTGGAAAGTCCGGCCATAGAAGGTGATAGCCCTGTATGCGAAAGGTGGATTGTTAAA
>CAJIBK010000042.1_pt1 | contig 25751 bp, 26 predicted proteins | sample 9199341 | NCBI WGS metagenome assembly CAJIBK01 (sample SAMEA7708305, study PRJEB35096) | sediment metagenome | biome: marine neritic benthic zone biome [ENVO:01000025]; feature: sediment [ENVO:00002007]; material: shallow marine sediment [ENVO:03000034] sea grass bed [ENVO_01000059] ...
CTGCTGATAAAATAGAACCACTTTGTATAAATTTATTCAGATCACCTTGTAAATATGGTTTTGAGCAAAACAATATGACATTCTTTTCATTGAGGGAACAAAAATCGGTCATGTAAGGAAAGCTATCCTTATGTCCCCAAAGTTGAGAAGGGTTTAACTCTGCCATCAAGGCATAATTATCCGGCTGGTTTATATCAATCATTTTGAGTAGCAATACACTAGGCCTAGCAGCCTGATTTGTTTTAATAAGTAATACAGAGTTTCCTTGTGCAAGATGAGCAAGCTCGCTCCTGCTCACTTTTGGCCACAAAAGCTTTTTTCCAAATATTGGAACTGGTTGGATGCCAGGTCCAACAATAGTCAAATTTGAAAATAACTGCTGGAGGAATTGAAAGCTTGTAGATGTAGGTAATGAGCCACTACGCTTATTGGTGGCTATCTGTTTAAGTGTATTATCAGCCAGCAACATCCGTTCATATACGGTTAGCGCATAAGTTCGGACAACATGAGACAATCGTTCGTGGGATTGTTCTATGAGCACGTCGCGTACTTGACTATAAGAGAGGAGAGCTAAAACTAAAGCTGGCAAGAAAGCAGCAACGACAAACAGAAAGAATATGCGTTTCGCAACCGTGCCACGCATAAATTTTTCTTCAGCCTTCGATTTTACGTTTTTAACGCCCGTGTGAATCAGGCTAGTAATCTTCGGCAACTCCAATAAAACCGCCATTATTCCCTCGCACAATATCATCCCGGCTGTGTGCTGCCGTTAGCGGCTTTACGCTTAACCCGTCAGGACCCTTGCTATAAAGATCATAATCACTGTTAATCGGCACCAATGCTTGATCCTTACGCATTTGCCCTATTGGCACTCCATCAAGATTAAGATATTCATAAGGAGTACCCCAAGGATCAAGTAGCAAGTTCATATTCACATCTGCTAGTGAATTTGGATAAACGTCGTTAGCTTGATTAAAGCTTTCAATCGCCACTTGGATATTAACAATATCTGTAACGGCTATTGCATTGTTAACCTTGAGCTTATACCCATTATAAATAGGGATAGAGATAGCAATTGCCACCCCTAAGATGGCAACAGCCATCATTCCTTCAATTAGAGTGAAACCTTTTAGGAGTTTAGATGTTAGTTTGATATACATTTTATTGCTTTTTATTTATATCAAGCTGGATAACTCAATATTTAAGTATTAAATATTTTGTGTTATAGCTTACTCTTAGTATCGACATTTACAAGATATACGTTGAAAATCGTATTAATTATCGTTAAATTCTTAGTTATTCGTATTTTGTGCTAAAGGCGAACATTCAGATATACACAAAAAACCCGGTACTAGACCGGGTTTAACTTGATGAACATGCACCACTTAGTTCAAACCAGTATCCTTCCAGTACTTAGTTCCTCTAACTGAGGCCCTAAGTGCAAGGCCACTCTCAGTCAACTGATAAATTGTTATACCATCGAGCACAACCTCGCCTCCTACAGCTACGCCTTTATCGCCAGCTTTAGCTGCGGCATCGGCATTTGCTCCAAATTCCCAGCCTTCATTGATAAATTTGTTCATAGTTGCTTTGTCATGAAAGACAAAAACAGCACGAAAGTCTGTAACACCCCATCCCAGTCCAACGCCAAGCTGTCCCATATTCATAAAAACAGGCTTGCCTCCCTTGGGGGTTACAGCTCCATAACCAGCGCCGCCACTAATCATAAATAAGGCAATATCGAAGTTACTGAAAACGGCATATCCGGGTGCTGCTGCAATTGTAGCTTTCGCTCCGGGACGCTCATTATAAAGGTCCTTGAGTGCAGTGTTTCTCATATCAATAACAGCTTGCCTCTTTGATGCGGGGGTATTTCCCGATGTCGTGGCGCAACCAGTAAAAATTAATATAACTAATAAGCCACACAACCCAATTTTTATGCGCTCCATATTGCTATCCTCCATAAATCTTGTTTACGCTAAATTTAAAGCGCTACATATTGTTTAAATCATAAACCGCATCAATAACCATATTTGTCCCAACTGCAATCAATAGGATATCCTGAGCAACACGTACAAAGCGGTGTCCAGCTGGTGGCCTTCCCAAACGTCTAACCATGTTAGGAGATACGTCGTAATAAACTACACTTCTAGGCAATGGATAACCTCTTCTCCATTTCTTAGCTTGTCCTGGAGGAATACATCCCTTCTTAGCTAGTCCAGGTGGGCAGTGGCCATAGTGCTTTTTGGCATGATGATGACCCCCGTAAACGTGTCCACCCGGTGGCCCCCATGGTGGTGAAGTGGCGCAAGCGCTTAATAACAAGCACGAAAGAAGTAAATAAGGTCTCATCTCTCCTCCAAGAATCTATGGATTGGCTACCAAATAAGCAGCCATTAGAGTAATTGATTAATACCTTTATAACGGGTAATAGGAGGGATACTTGAGATGAGAACCTGCCTCTAAATGTCTGCTTTCTGCCAAAAAGCGGATATTCAGAATAGCTGAAAAATGATTGGCACAACACAGGTTTCTAACAGAACATCTAATTTAGCTCTGATGTTACCCCTGCGTTACCCCAAATAGAAAAAGGAATTAACGATTACGTTAACTCCCTATTTATATGGCGCGCCCGGAGCGATTCGAACGCCCGACCCCTTGGTTCGTAGCCAAGTACTCTATCCAACTGAGCTACGGGCGCCGAATGACTTGTAAATCTTTTTTCGTAATTCAAAAATAAAATTATATCAGATTTATTATATTCAAAAATATTACTGAAGCTTCGCATCTTCATTCATATCTTTAATAGCAGGATAGTTATTTTGATTACGTTGTTTCAACCAAGAAATATTATTTAGTTGAACAATTTTACTATTAATCTTAATAAGACCATCTTTCTGTAGCCTGGAAAAAGCACGGCTAACAGTTTCTAGTTTCAGGCCTAGATAACTACCAATTTCCTCCCGAGTCATGAATAGACTGAATTTTGAAGAGGAATAGCCAAGTTTAGCGTAACGGTCCGATAAATTGAGCAAAAGATTTATTAAGCGCTCCTTTGCTTTCATTCCTCCTAATAACGCTATTGCTTCGTGGTTATGTACGATTTCACTGCTCATAATTTTGTGGAAATGATGCATCAAAGAAGGAATAATTCGACCGGCTTCCTCTAGCTTTGAAAAAGGAATCTCACATGTTTCACTGTTTTCAAGTGCTACGGCATGACAAGTGTGCACATTTGTACTAATAGCTTCTAGTCCTAACATCTCGCCCGGCATATGGAAGCCAGTAACCTGTTCTCTACCATCTTCATGTAGTACATAAGTTTTGAAGAACCCACTACGAACGATATAAAGAGACTGAAAATTTGTACCCGCACGATATAAATAGCCGCCACGTTTTACCTTGCTCCACCGATTAATAAGAAAATCAATGGCGCTGATTTCTTCTTCTTCAAGTCCCACCGGCAAACATAGCTCCCGTAACCCGCAAGAATAGCAATTGGTTCTACTACGGGGTGAATTTGAATTTTGTAGCATGTGATGACCTAATAAGATAATGTTTTTATTTGATCGTAATACTTCTATATTAATAGAAAACGTTATTTAGAGCTAAATAATATAAGTTCATTTCAAATATTATTCTATCTGTATTGCTGCTAATAATCTATTAATTAAAGAGCTTAGATAATGAAATATCTTTTCCTAGCTACATTTTGGTAGTATTGGTATTATTTTCAAAAAGTACTAAACCGCTTGTAGTCCATATATTAATTAAATCACCACAAATTTAGAATGTTGATTTTCTCGCAGCAAAGTTATCTGGATCAGAAACATTTTTTATTAGCTGTAATAAAGCTCCAAATTAATAAACTAAGTTAAAGCTAGTAGTTACATTGTATAGATGAATCAGAAAATAATAGTTAGTACAATGTTTAAACCTGTTTTGATGCTGTTGTTGGCCATTATAAGTACCAGCACAATAGCAGATTGGACTAATATTTCTACAGATGAAAACGGTTTTTCTATCTATGCTGACCCCACTACGATTAAAAAAATGGGCAATCGGATAAAAATGTGGGTTTTATTTGACTATAGGAAAGGTATATATGACGCGGGTGACAAGGTCATGTCAATAATGAGACATGAAGAATACAACTGTAAAGATTCGCAAAGTCGATTACTTTATATATCTAAGCACTCTGGAAGATTTACTGAGGGCAAGGTAGTTTATCTCAACGATATACCATTTAACAAGTGGGTATCTGTTGTGCCTGGAAGCAGGCTTGAAGATTTATTCAGATACGCATGTAGGTAAGGGATAAGTAAATACACTAGATAGCGTCAAGCGGATAACAAGAAATAAATGTTGCATCTAAAAGCTTCAATGACTTGTAGAAGCGTTAGACTCAACAAACTTGTTAAATGCGGCATCAAGCGCAGGTAGATGCTCTTCAAGCTGTGGGTTTATTCGGTACGCATCAGCAAGTGATAGTACCGTATCGCTAAATTCCTCATCACCAGTTTCGAATGAGAGCAATATATGACCGTTCTTGTCTAATTCATTATTCCAGCGTGTTCGTACCATTGACCAGAATGGTGCGGTGGCCTTCCAATAAGCGTGTCCTGGTTTGAAATTAAAACCAGTAATACGCCGGTAGTCGTTGAAGCCAAATTCACGTACCAGTATAGTATTCTTTCCATTTTTGCGTACGACCTTGGTATTGTCTTGCTCATGTGTCCACCCTTGTGGGGTAATCGTATGGCGGTTTTCAACATTGAGTAACTGGTAGTCGTTACGTTTACTGTATTCACGGCGTGGTAGAGGGCGCCATGTGCGCCCCGAGGTCCAAGTTGATACCCCATAATGATGATTCCAACGGCCGCTGCCAGCATAACGTGGTCCATCATTAACTTCAAACACCATTTGAGTCCAAGTGCCTTGCACGTCGTTTGGGTTACGATAATAATTTTCATAACGCTGATTACCAACATAAACCCAATGTAAATCTTGTTCGTAGACCCAATCTTGTCGCCAGTGTTTGATCGTCATGCCATTTGTACCAACCAGGATATGTTGCATCGATATACTCGAGCCGCTGTCATTTACTAGTATCACCACCTCAAACCCTCCAGAATGCTTGGGATCTTTTCTAGCATAACCGGATTTCAGCACTGATGTTTCATTGAAGTTGAAGGTTACTTGGTATTCACCAAGCATGGCAAGTATGGCGCGCCGGTCACAGTCAAATTTACGTTCGTTAGGTGAGCAGCCAGAAACAGGGCGTTCAACAGTCGGATAGCTCGATGATTTATCACTTTTCGCCGTGTACGACTTACTTGCACACGCACAGAGCAATGACAATATAAGAAGCGTGAGTGTAACTTTGATAGCTTTAATCGTAATCTCTATAAAGTAAAATTATTTGGAAGTATGCTGGTGTACAAGCTCTTATATTTTTAATTTGTAGTGCGCTATATATAAAGCTAACTAAGTCACAGAAAAATATCAATACCTTTGAGCACTGGTACAAAACCTACAAGCAACACTATTTTAGTGCGCCATTCTATCTGAAACAGCTACTGCACCTAACTCGTGCATCGAGTTTAGCCATGCTGGATATTGTTCAATTGTTATTCCAACAGATTCTGCTAACTCAGCAGCGTCTATCCAATCAACCGTGCCATCAGCGCCCTCAGTTAACACTAGAGTGCGTTTCTTTAGAGTAGAAGAAACAGGTAATTTTTTCATAACGTTAATATATGGGCACGTACCACGATCACAAATATAAGGGGAAAAATCATAACCTCTGTTATTTATCCAATGTAATTCATTAATTGGACACAGTCAAAAACCTCACAGTCAAAGAGTACTGTTTCAACAACTTTATTTTCTTTTCCTAAAAAGAGTTTTAGTTGGCAAATAGAATCCTACAATAATGGAAGCGATGGGCAATAAGTCTATTTTCCAATTCTGTTTTTCAAAACCACCTGTTATAACTAGAACCCATATAATAAATAGCACTATAGAGATAGATGTAAAATAAATTAAAAAAGAATTCTTATTTACCCCATTCAAATCTCGTTCAATAGCATACATGTATTGAAACCCAACTAAAAGACCCATAGTTGAAAAACATATTAAGTGAAATACTAATAGTAACGATAGCTCAATCATGATAAAAATTCTTTATTTTGCTGGTAATAGTTCGGAAAAACTAATATTTCTATATAACGGACAATCAGCACGAAATCATAAATTAACTTCAAGTAATTGATTTAGAATGTCAATAATTTTCATATAAAGAAAAAAGTTGATTTGTCTTTGAATTTTTTATTATTAACCCCATCTAAAATGTGTATGTAATGTTAAATAGATGACATCATAATTGAGTATGTTGCCATGTTCCTGTTTTACCTACATATTAGGAGGGAATAATGTCAAGTTATAGTATTAATGCAAGTAAACATGATCCTGCTGGACCAGCCGGGATTATTGTTAGTAGATCTGTAGCAAATCTTAGAAGTATTTCACCGAATCAAATACAGAGAGTAATGAATTGGCCAAATCGTCAGAAGCAAATTGCTACTGCTGCCTATTATCGTGCTGAACGACGGGGATTTGATAGAGGTTGTGAAATACAAGATTGGTTGGAAGCAGAGATAGAAGTAGAAGGTAGATAATAGCTAGGAAGATTCTGCTTTTTAATCTTTCTAGAATTAAGCGTAAAGAGTAGTTAATTTACATTTTTATCACTTCAAGGGAGGCGGTCAAAATGGCTAATGTTAATCAAATACGTGTAAAAGTAAAAACAGGCAATAAAGGAGTAGTTTCTGGAACTAATGGTGATGTTTATTTAGGTATCGGAGGTCGAGAGTTTCATCTGGCGATATATGGAACTAAAGATTTTCGAGCAGGAGAAACTGAAGAATTCATATTAGGTGAGGAAACAAATATTGGGGTTTTTCCGGATGACAATGATCCTCGTTCTCCATATCAATTGGTTACTGAAACATTATCAAAGTTTCCGCTTTATGTCCGTTTTGAGCCAACGAACCCAGATGGTCGTTGGGAGCTTGACGAAATAAGTGTAACCGTAAATCCCGGCTCTGATCAGATTGAATACTCTGCATTAGGAGGGGATTCTTATTTATGGCTCAATAACAGAGGCACTAAGATATTGCATTTTGGGTAATATAATATTACTTGACTAGAAACGGACGAGAGGTTTGGGCTGAACGTGATCTATGAACGACACCGGCATAGTCCCAATTTAGTGGTGTCTCCGGAGACTTCCACGCCGCTCGTCCACTCTTTTTAGGTGAATTGGATTATCTATCAGTTGAATATGCGCTACAAATTTTTGAGTGTTTATTGGGAACGACTTTTTAAGTATTATTGAATCTTATTTGATTATTTAGAATTACTATTAAACACGAAACTATCATGATCTGCCATGTAAGCAATCGTTTAACTTCTTTACATTTTTGTAAGCAAATCGAGTTAATTTGTTACGAAATAACAAATAATGGTTTATCCAACGATCATGTGTGGCCCACGCAAGTTCATTAATATCAGCATTGGTATAAAATTCAATTTTCTTTACTTGTTTCTTTGTAAATTGATCTTCCAGCAATAGGGAAAGTAGTATACGACCTGGGGCAAAAGAGGATAGTTTCTCATTATGTGTAGTTTTAAGTAGGATCAGCATATTTGAAGAAGCTATGCACAGCTCCATTGCAACTGGCACCTCATTGAAATAGAGCTCATAAACACATGCTTTCCCACGTTTCGCGAAGTTTCTCATTACGTCTGTATAAAAATGCCCTTGTACGTTATCTGCATGTACTGCAGTTCCGATACTTCCTTTCCATCCCATTGTTTCCATATTGCCAAAGCGAGTGATAGCTTCTTTCATCTCTTTTGTTTCAGTAACCTGATTAATACGAATGGCCAAACCGGCATTCTGAACTTTTTTAATACGGCGGGTTATGTTGCTACGAAACCCTTTTGAACGTGTCGCCAAGTATTCATTATAATTACCTTTTAGACTCACGCACATAGTATGTGCATGGGGAATTGGGCCCCAGATCAGGTCCTGTAGAACACCAGGAAATAGGCTATACATTGGATCCTGACAGGGAATATTCAAGCCTAAAGAAAAACCAGGGAAAGAAAAAAAAAGCTTTTGCAAATTCTCAGGGTAGCGCAGCAATAAAGGAGTAATTTGTGCTTGATCAGGCATAAATAATGACCACTCTGCTGTACGAGAGGGGCTTACAATAATCAAGCCATCTATTTCAGCCTCCTGACGATGGACGCATAATCTTTCCTCTCCAGTAGAAAAATAGGCCAACATTGGTTCAATAAAGTTGCTATCAAAATAAGGATTAGAGGCATACAATTCAGTGTTAAGCTTATCCCAAGATTCCTTATAGACACCGAGACTCTTTTCCAAGTGATATATTGACCAGCCCCATTTATTTGTCGTTTTATTATCCATATGGGATGTTAGCGATTCGTGATATTAAGTGACTTAAGTATTGAAAGCTAATTGAAGATACTACCTTAATATAGGCACATAAACTTTCACTAATATCTTTTTATTTAGTATACATAAGGTCAGATTATCAAGGCTTATTAATGGTAAAAAAGGCTTATATTTAGAATACGATAGGAGTTATTCGAAAAAGTTTTTTGTGTGCCAATGGCGGATATTTAGTATTACTAGATACTCAGGCTGTATTGCAGCAAAATAGAAATGGCCCAGATGATCAAAGTGATGCCACTGAATCGCCCTATCCAGTTCCCTACAGGCGTGACTTTCTCAAGTAACACGAAAAAAGCAAGTCCAATAATCCACATTAGGTTCATGATACCGCCATAGAACAATAGCAACATTAAAACCCAGCAACAACCGAGACAGAATAGACCATGTTTTAGCCCCATTATGAGAGCGCCTGTTTTTCCACTACGCCACCTATGCCCTAAATAGTCAATGGGTGATCGACAGTGCCGCAGACAGGTATGTTTTAATGGCGTTAACTGATAGATTCCTGCCGCGAATAATAATGTACTTCCAAGTGGCAGGCTTGCACTTTCCATCATTGGTGTTAATAAGGCTAGTTCTTCCAGTCTCCATTGGAAAAACGTTGCAACCACACTAAATCCGCCCCATGCAACAACATATCCCATTATAAAGATACTTGTTGGTACTACAGTGCCACCATTTTCATAATTTTTTCTACTAATAGCAGAAAAAAGTAGGATCATTGGTGCTGCAGTTGGAAGCATCATTGCAACCATCATGGCAAACCACATAACGAGCATCAGGAGGAAGTAATCAGGAGTCCATTGCATTATATAGTCACTAGTTCCAGTCATCTGGCCCATATCCATTCCTGCGCCTCCTACGATGTAAGCCCAAGCAAAAATGATTACGACTATGAGACTGGTGAGGATTACTCCACTACTTCGTTTTAATACCCACTCCATTGTTGATATCGATTCTAAAAATATGATTTGATCACCTAGGCAGATGAACGTTCGACACCTTTGTTGACTTAGTCCTCGTACTGATCAAGGACTATCGGAGCGTTAGTTGCATATGGATTATTTGGACTGTCATTACTTTGGGAGCTGCCATATTTTCCATGTGGGTTGTTGATGCTGTCTTCAGAGTATTGAGACCCATACCGACCATGTGGATTACTAACTGAGTCGGGATCGTGTTGGTTAGTACTTAGATTACCAAGATATTTACCAGTTTTTTGATCTACAAGTATCGGTGGCGCTGAGAGTGCTATCGTAGAGAAAAATAGAAATATAAGTGTAACTATTTTATTCATGTTTCTCCTCCAGAAATTGAAAGAGCAAATTGTTTAATAATACCAATCATAAATCGAAAATTTTTATAGTCAACATTTCATTTGTTGTCTATGTCTTGTGATAGATGATTCTTGATCAACGATTAAAATTTCCCAATAGTGGCAAATACTTAAATCCAATTTACATAAACAAGTATTTGTAAAAGGGATTTATTTTTTCATGCCTGCAATAAGATTCTTTTTTATTGTAAATAATTCTCATCTATATATCTCAATAATTGTACATAAAACGAATTTAGTTATAATCTATTTATTGTTTATATATTTATAGTTATACTGTTAATTAATATAAAAAGATAGGTGCTTTCAATAAATGATAATAAGTCTCATCTATAATTGTTTAATTTCTACGCAAAAACTTTCAATTTCACCAAATGAATACTCAAGAAGAAAAACTTCGTGTAATCCTTAGTTTTTCATTCTTATATATATTCATTCTAATTTCGACACAGGTTCTGGCAGACGATATGTTAATGCTAGATCCAGTAGAGGTAACGGCTAGATCCGATGATCTTATTGGTACGGCAAATAGCGCGAGTGAGGGGGTTGTCACAAAGAAAGAACTTATTTCACGACCAACACTTAATCCTGGCTGGGTGCTTGAGAGTGTTCCCGGGTTGATTGTGAATCTAGATTCTTCCGGAGGAAAGGCCAATCAATTTTTTCTGAGGGGATTTGCTCTAGATCATGGCACCGATTTTCTAACAACTGTGGCTGGCATGCAGATTAACCAACGTAGCCATGCACATGGTCAAGGATACACAGATTTAAATTTCCTTATTCCAGAGTTACTAGAAAGTGTGCGCTTTAAGAAAGGGCCCTATTCTGCAGAAGAAGGAGATTTCTCTTCAGCAGGTGCTGCATATCTAGACTATGTTCGTGTGTTACCTAAAACTATAGCTGAGTACACTGTAGGGCGATTTGATTACCACAGTATCCTACTTGCAAGTTCACCAAAAATTGGTAATGGAAATCTTTTGTTTGGCCTAAAACTCAGGAAGTATGATGGGCCGTGGGATGTAAAACAGAATTTCCGTAATTTTAGTCTCATTACAAGTTATAGCCAAGGTGTGGCTGATAATGGTTTCGAGATTAGTGCTATGGCATACAAAGCTGATGGTAATGTGACAAATCAGATACCCAAACGTGCTATAGAGGGTGGAATCGTTGGACGTTTTGGTTCGCTAAATCCAAGTGATAGTCTGGATACATCACGGTACAGTTTATCAGGCCAGTGGGCACGTAAAAACGAATTAAGTGTAACACGTGCAAATGCCTACTATGTCCGCTCTGAGTTCAGAATGAATTCTGATTTTACCTACTTTCTTAATTTTCCAGTTGCGGGTGATCAGATAGAACAGCAGGAAAACCGGAATACTTGGGGTTTTAATAGTAGTCATACTTGGTTTGGTAAATTGGGAAATCGGGATATGGAAAACACAATTGGTTTTCAGATGCGCTACGATTACGTTGATCCACTTGGCCTTTTTCTTACACAAGGAGGTATCCCTTTAACAAAAGTGGATTCTAACGGAAATTTTCAATCAGGTATTGTGCGACGAGATATTTTAAATGAGTACAATATTTCATTTTATGCTGAGAATCGAATGCATTGGTTACCATGGTTTCGATCCGTAATTGGGGTACGTAACGATTTCTATCATTTTGATGTAAAGAGTAATAATGCTGTTAACTCAGGAAAAAAGAGCAGCGATATGGTAACTCCTAAATTAGCATTTGTCTTCGGACCGTGGGCCAAGACAGAGTTTTACCTAAATGGTGGTGGTGGTTTTCACAGCAACGATGCGCGTGGCATAACGAACAGGGTCAGTTCTGACAATCCAATGGTTCCGATTCAACAAGTGACTCCGCTAGTTCGTACTTGGGGTTATGAGGTTGGTTTTCGTACTGGTATTGTGCCAGGCTTGCGGACATCTGTGTCACTTTGGCAGTTGCATGTTGGCTCGGAATTGCTATTCATTGGTGATATTGGTAACACCGAGCCAAGTGGTTCAAGCTTGCGAAGAGGTATCGAATTCACCAACTATTGGAGCCCTTTCAGTTGGATGGTCATAGATGCGAATCTTTCCTTTTCTCGTGCTCGTTTCCTTAGTAATAACCTTTTAGGAAGTCACGTTCCTGGTTCTATGCCACGTGTTGCGTCAATTGGCTTATCTATTGATCGTGGTAGTTTGTTTGGAAGTATACGCATGCGCCATATTGGACCTAGGCCTTTAAACAAAAACAACTCACAAGTTGGTCGTAGTTCTACACTGGTCAATTTGCGCGCTGGATACCGCTTTGCAAAGTATTTTCAGGCATCAATTGATGTTTTTAATTTGCTAGGTAGCAAGCCTTACGATACGCAGTTCTTCTATGAATCACAATTATCTGGAGAGCCAGCACCTGTCGCAGATAAACATATACATCCTGTAGAACCACGTAATATTCGTTTTACGATACGCGCAAGTTTTTGAATATTAGCTTTCCAAGGATATTTCATTCATGTGCTAATTAATCTTTATTGTTACTTACTAGATTATCAATCTAAAAGTTAAATATCCGACCATCATTTTTATCAGGTATGCTGCATAATGTTAGTGGCCTTTCTTTATATGACATGACTATAGCTTTTCCATTTTTTAGTTTGCACAAAAGATATATACATACTTCTCAAAAATAATATGTTTCTGAGCGACAAGCAATCTTTCATTCTTGTGGATAGATTAGATAAATAAGGTGGGACTAGTCTAAAATATAGGGCAATGTATGATGAGCTCTACGTGTTTTATATATAGATTGATGGAAAACAAAGAGGAAAGAGAAATATGCGGAAGCTGCTAAAGTGGCTGCTATTTAGTCATCTGCTTACATTGATTTTGGTAGCCCAGTCAGGGGCTGATATGTTATCAGATGCCAAACTATTAGATGCTAAACGTGCTTATTTTACCGGTGATTTTGAAAGAGCAGAAAAATTAGTTCGTCATATGGCAGAGCAGGGTAATGGAGCTGCTCAAAATATTCTAGGGGTGATGTATTTTAATGGTCAAGGTGTAGCTCAAGACTTTCAAGAGGCTGCAAGACTGTATCTTTTATCAGCGAATCAAGGGAATGCACTCGCACAGAATAACTTAGGTTTATTATATGAGGATGGCCAAGGTGTCATACAAGATTATCAGGAAGCCGCTAAGTGGTATCGACAAGCCGCTGAACAAGGGTATGCATTTGCACAAAATAATCTTGGCTTACTATATAGACGTGGTAAAGGTGTTACTCAAGATTACCAAGAAGCAGCAAAATTATATCGATTGGCAGCTGAACAAGGAAATGCAAATGCACAATATAATCTTGGTTTATTGTATAAGCGTGGCCATGGTGTGGATCAAGACTATTCGGAAGCAGCGCGGTGGTACCGATTAGCTGCAGAACAAGGAAATGTGTTTGCACAAAATAACCTTGGTTTGTTGAATGCAAATGGCCAAGGTGTAATTCAAAATAATCGTGAAGCCGTAAGATGGTATCGATTAGCCGCGGAACAAGGATATGCACTTGCGCAGAATAACCTCGGTATTATGTATTGGCGCGGTAAAGGCCTGACTCAAGACTTTCTGGAGGCTGCAAAATGGTATCAGCTAGCTGTTAAGCAAGAGAATGCGGATGCACAATATAATCTTGGTCTGCTGTACAGGCATGGACAGGGTGTAATTCAGGATGATCAGGAAGCTGCGAGGTTATATCGCCTTGCAGCTATGCAAGGAAAACAACTAGCACAAAATAATCTTGGTTTGTTATATGAAAACGGCCAAGGTGTCATACAAGATTATCAGGAAGCAGCTAAGTGGTATCGACAGGCCGCTGACCAAGGGTATGCATTTGCACAAAATAACCTTGGTTTACTTTATAGACATGGAAAAGGCGTTACTCAAGATTACCAGGAAGCAGAAAAATTATATCGGTTAGCTGCGCAGCAGGGTAATCCAAATGCACAATATAATCTTGGTTTATTGTACAGGCATGGACAAGGTATAGATCAAAGTTATTCTGAAGCAGCACGATGGTATCGTTTGGCCGCTGAACAGGGGTATGCACGAGCACAAAATAATCTTGGTTTGTTGAATGCGAATGGTCAGGGCGTAGCCCAGAACTATCAAGAAGCTGCAAAATGGTATCGAATGGCGATAGAACAGGGATATGCACTTGCACAATATAACCTTGGTTTAATGATTTTTAATGGTAAAGGTGTAACTAAAGATTATGAAGAAGCAGCCAGATTGTATCGGCTTGCTGCAGATCAAGGGCTAGCATCAGCCCAATATGCCCTTGGTTGGATGTATGCAAATGGCCAGGGTGTAGAGCGAGACCATGTACGAGCTCATATGCGATTTGATCTAGCTGCAAACAAGGGAAATAGTAATGCTGAAAAATGGAAAATTTCAATTTCCAAAAGGATGACCTCGGCGCAAATTGCGCAGGCCCAACAAATGGCACAAGAGTGTGAGGAGCGTAATTATAAAAATTGTAATTAAGTTATATTGTGACGACTCATTAACTTGAGAATTAGAAGCTAGTTATTTTTTATACCGGTATTCAGCTGATAAAGCATGCGCCTGTAGACCTTCTCCATTAGCTAGTATCGAGGCAATTATTCCAAGTTTTGCTGCGCCTTGTTTCGATGCTTGGATAAGATTGCTACGTTTTTGGAAATCATATACGCCTAAAGGTGATGAAAAGCGTGCAGTACCAGAAGTAGGTAACACATGATTAGGTCCCGCGCAGTAATCACCTAGAGCTTCAGAAGTATTGGGTCCAAGGAAAATCGTGCCAGCATGCTTGATTTTATCTACCCAATTTTCTGGTTGTTCAACTGATAATTCTAGGTGTTCTGGAGCTATCTGATTAGCAATATCACAGGCTTCATCAAGATTGCGTACTTGAATTAAGGCACTACGATTTTCAAGTGAAGCGCATATTATGTTTTTACGTGACATGTTTTCCAGATGCCGGGTTATACTTTCTGTGACTGCTTTGATAAATTTGGGATCAGGGGATAATAAAATTGCTTGGGCTAACTCATCGTGTTCTGCCTGCGAGAACATATCCATTGTTATCCAATCAGGGTCTGTCATGCCATCACAAATTATTAAAATTTCTGATGGGCCTGCTAGCATGTCTATACCTACTGAACCATATACCTGACGTTTGGCTGCTGTTACATAAGCATTACCAGGACCAACCAATTTATCTACCTTTGGAATAGTCTTAGTGCCATAGGCAAGTGCTCCAATAGCTTGCGCACCGCCGATGGTAAAGACACGATCTACTTTGCAAATCATTGCTGCAGCAAGTACTAGATCATTTCTTATATTCTTTGGAGTTGGTACCACCATGATAACTTCTTCTACGCCTGCTACCTTAGCAGGTATCGCGTTCATCAAAACAGATGAGGGGTAAGATGCTTTGCCGCCAGGAACATATAACCCAACACGGTTAAGAGGAGTTATTTTTTGGCCAAGTAACGTGCCATCAGATTCAGTATAACTCCAGGATTGTATCAACTGTTTTTGATGAAAAGCACGAACTCGCTCTGCAGCTTGTTCTAGTGCCTCTCTTTGATACACAGGAATTTTCTGAAGGGCCTGTTGGAGGGTTTTCCTGGATAATTCAAGTTTCGCTATCGAGGTAGCATCAAGAGCATCAAAGTTTTGTGTGTATTTCAGTAGTGCCTCATCACCATGTTTCTTTATGTTTGTAAGAATATCGGAAACTGTGGAATCTACTGTTATATTTCGTGAAGTTTCAAAACTTCTTAATTCCTCAAGTATCGAATTAAATCCGGAGTCAGTTGTAGATAGCTGTTTAATCTGGTTCATAAGAATAGATTCCTATCTCTATGCTGATACTTTAGGCACGTTTACTACAGAATTTTTCTTAACTGCTACTGAGAATGCTTCAAGCATCGGCTGTATTAAATCTCTTTTTACCTTTAATGCTGCTTGGTTAATTATCAATCTTGCCGAAACCGGTATAATTTCTTCGACTGCTTTAAGTTGGTTGGCATTAAGTGTGTTACCACTTGAAACTAGATCTACAATTGCATCTGCCAGCCCCACTATCGGGGCAAGCTCCATCGACCCATAAAGTTTAATGAGGTCTACATGCATACCCTTCTCAGCAAAGTGTTCTTGTGCCGTGCGTAAATACTTAGTTGCTACCCGTAAGCGGGCTCCTTGGCGCACAGCTGTTTCATAGTCAAAGTTTTTTTGCACCGCGACCATCATACGACAGCTGGCAATATTTAAATCTAGTGGCTGATAAAGTCCTACACCACCATGTTCAAGTAATACATCTTTTCCAGCTATTCCTATGTCTGCTGCCCCATACTGAACATAAGTAGGTACGTCAGCAGCTCGTACGATAATGAGCCATACGTTAGCACGGTTAGTAGTTAGTATTAATTTTCGTGAGGTTTCAGGGTCATCGAGCGCTACAATACCCGCTGCTTTCAACATTGGTGCTGTTTCATCAAAAATACGACCCTTTGAAAGAGCAATAGTGATGCTATTCATAATGCGACCCATCAAGAAAAGTGTATTTTACCGCAGAGACTCAATATCTTCTAAAGTAAATATGATTAATTTATACGTTTGATTTTTGCTCCTAACCAGGACAATTTTTTTTCGATTTGTTCATATCCACGGTCAAGATGATAAACACGATCAATTATGGTCTCACCTTGTGCAATTAGACCTGCTAGGACTAAGCTTGCAGAGGCACGTAGATCTGTGGCCATGACACTTGCCCCATCAAGATTCTTGACGCCATGTACCACTGCAGTATTGCCCTCTACTTCAATACAAGCCCCCATGCGTTTTAATTCTTGTGCATGCATAAAACGATTTTCAAATATAGTTTCTGTAATAATCGCAGTACCTTCTGCCACACTATTTAACACCATAAATTGTGCTTGCATATCTGTAGGAAAAGCAGGGTACGGAGAAGTCCGTAAGTTCACAGACTTTAATTTATTTTTCATTCTTAAATTTATCCAGTCTTCGCCAGATTGAATTGTTGCTCCAGATTCAATCAGCTTATCAAGTACTGAATCTAGTATATCTGCACGCGTCTTCTTAAGATGAATCTCACCACCACTAGCAGCAGCAGCTACTAGGAAAGTGCCAGTTTCTATACGATCTGCCATAACTTTGTAGGATGTACTATGCAGAGACTTGACTCCTTCAATAGTTATAACATCACTTCCAGCTCCATAAATCTTTGCTCCCATTGAAATCAAGCAGTTTGCAAGATCTATAACTTCTGGTTCATGTGCTGCATTTTCTAATACTGTTACTCCATCAGCTAATGTTGCTGCCATCATTAGATTTTCGGTTCCAGTAACAGTGACAATATCCATAACGATATGTGTACCAGTAAGCCGATTTGCTTTTGCATGGATATAGCCGTGTTCAATCTCAATTTCTGCACCCATCGCTCTCAGCCCTTTAATGTGTTGGTCTACTGGTCGTAGGCCTATGGCGCAACCACCAGGTAGAGAGACTTTCGCTTCTCCCGCACGCGCCAGCATTGGCCCTAAAACTAGGATGGCAGCTCTCATTGTTTTAACCATTTCATACGGCGCAACTAAACTAGAAAGTTGTGCGGCTGTTAGTGAAACTTCAAATTCTTTTTCTATTGAAACGTTAATTCCCATCTGTCTAAGCAGTTTGATCATCGTTGTTATATCTTTGAGATGTGGAACATTCTCTATTTTGAGAGTTTCACCAGTGAGAAGAGAAGCACAGAGTATAGGCAATGCTGCATTTTTTGCGCCAGAAATGTGTACTTCACCTGTAAGAGGCGTGCCACCATAAATAATCAACTTTTGCATAGATCAGAAATATTTTATTTGAATGTTTATATTAATTTATCAAACATATTGGTGGTAAAAAGTAATGTTGCCATAAATTTTACTAGTTGAAATGTATCATGGTTCCCTTCATCATATCGCAATGGACATTACTATAAATCCCAATTTTTGGGATTCTACTTCGTACATATGGTACAGCGGCACACGGGTATCCGTACACCTTAGGAGATGATATGAAAAAGCAGACAATCCAAACTGCCGATGCACCTCAAGCTATAGGCACCTATTCTCAAGCAATCCGTGTCAATATGGGGGATACGGTTTATCTATCTGGTCAGATTGGATTAGACCCGAGTACCATGCAGATGGTAAGTGGTATCGAGGCTCAAATCCAGCAGGTATTTTTGAACTTAAAGGCTGTAACAGCAGCTAGTGGGGGTGATTTGAAAGACATAGTTAAGCTAAATGTTTATTTGACTGATCTTGATGATTTTGCAATGGTAAATAAAATTATGGCAAGCTATTTCAATCAACCATATCCTGCACGAGCAGCAGTAGGGGTGGCGGCTCTTCCACGTGGGGCACTAGTGGAGATGGATGCGATAATGGTACTGTAAGGGTGAAGGGAAATAAAGAAAATAATCCCGTTTCACCCAATACTACTATTTTTACAAGCAAGGGCATACAGGAAAAATTTGCTAGGCTTGGAATTATCAATCAATTTGACCTAATACTGCATTTGCCACTTCGCTACGAGGATGAGACACATCTTTGCCCTATAAGTGAGGTATCCGAAGGCAGAATTGTACAGGTTGAAGGCGTTGTTATTCACAGCGAAGTTATGTATCGTCCAAGACGCCAACTTGTGTGTCAAGTAGAAGACAGTAGTGGCATTCTCTTCATGCGTTTTCTTAATTTTTACAGTAGTCAGATAAAAGCATATTCCGTGGGTACTCGGGTGCGCTTATTAGGTGAGGCTCGTGCAGGTTTCTTTGGTACTGAGATGGTGCATCCAAAGTGCAAAATTGTATGCGAAGGCACGCCGTTACCCGATGCTCTGACGCCAGTTTATCCAACCACAGCAGGACTTTCTCAAGTCATGATTCGTAAGTTTATTAGGAAAGCTCTGATTGGAGAAGAAAAGGGCAGTAGAAATTTGTCAGAGACTTTACCTAGCAACATTCTAAAGCGTTATCAATTGAGTAGTTTTAGGGATAGCGTAATGTATTTACATCAACCCCCATCAAATGCATCAGCTTATTTATTACAGGGGCGTACTCATCCAGCTTGGCGCAGAATAAAGTTTGATGAATTTCTGGCACAGCAATTATCTATGCGCTTAAATTACCAGCGTCGTCGTAGTTACAGTGCACCTGCATTACCATGTAGGAACGGGATGACGAAAGCTCTACTTAAGTCACTTACCTTTAGTCTTACTAGTGCACAGAGAAAATCATTTTCAGAGATCAGCCAAAACCTATCAGAAACTTATCCGATGCAGCGTTTGTTGCAGGGAGATGTGGGCAGTGGCAAGACAGTAGTTGCAGCATTAGCAGTACTACAGGCTATTGAAAACGGTTATCAAGCAGCTATCATGGCTCCTACCGAAATCTTGGCTGAACAACATTACCAGAAACTTTCAAGTTGGTTTGCTCCTTTGTTTCATTCGTTAGGGATAACAGTTGCATGGTTATCAGGGAGTCAAAAAAGGAAGCAGCGACAAGCTGCACTCTCTGATATCGCAGAAGGAAAAGCTATGCTTGCTATTGGCACTCATGCTTTGTTTCAGGAGCAGGTGAAGTTTGACAAACTGGGTCTTGCTATTATTGATGAGCAGCATCGTTTTGGGGTGCATCAGAGGTTAGCATTGAGGATGAAAAGTGTTAAAGAAGGGTTGGTTCCGCATCAATTGATGATGAGCGCTACCCCCATTCCGCGTACACTCTCTATGAGCTATTTTGCGGATCTTGATGTATCAGTTATAGATAAGTTACCACCAGGCAGAGTCCAAGTGGTTACAAAATTATTCTCGGACACTCGTCGTGATGAAGTGATAGTGCGTATCCGGGAAGCATGTCGTCAGGGAAAACAAGCTTACTGGGTGTGTCCCCTGATAGAGGAGTCTGAAATTTTACAGCTTAAGACTACCTTGGAGACATATGAAATGTTAAGTATCACTTTTCCAGAATTAAAAGTTGGTCTGCTACATGGGCGGCTTCCTTCGCAGGAAAAATTATCAGTAATGGAATTATTCAAACAAGGAAATATTCAGTTATTAGTTGCAACTTCAGTAGTTGAGGTAGGTGTAGATGTACCTAACGCTTCACTTATGGTTATAGAGCATGCAGAGCGCATGGGATTATCACAGTTACATCAGCTACGAGGCCGCATAGGACGTAGTGCAGAGGCTAGCGTATGCATTTTGCTTTACCAAAAACCGCTGTCAGAAGTTGCACGTGAAAGGCTTCGAGTTATTTTTGAGAATTCTGATGGATTCGAAATTGCTCGCCAAGATCTACTCCTGCGTGGACCTGGAGAATATTTTGGTATTAGACAAAGCGGTTTACCCATGTTACGTTTCGCTGATCCTGAAAGAGATGAAACTCTGCTTAATTGCGCTCGTGATGCTGCAGAGGAGGTATTGCGAGACAATCCTGAATTTGCGAAATATCATCTACAGCGTTGGTTAGGTAAAAAAAGTAATTATTTAAGAGCATAAATAGTTAGACAGTTAGTATTTTTTATTTGTTGAGAAAATTTAAATTGTGGCACTAAGTGTCAAATAAATTTGTAGGGATGGGTAGGTGTCATCTGATGATTCTTCAAACAAGAGGTTTAAACCTTAAATATCCAGGAAAGTTTTTGTGCCGTAATCTGAATCTAACCGTTAATTCAGGTGAATGTTGGGCAGTTCTGGGTCAGAATGGTTGTGGTAAGACAACCCTGATACACGTACTAGGTGGTTTACGTCATGCTGATGATAGTAGTACAAATTGTATATCTGTCGCTGGGAAATCACCTCAAGCTTGGTCACGAAGTGAGTTCGCAAGTATGTTAGGTATAATGCTGCAAGAGGAACCAGGTGAATTCTGGGGCAATGTAAGGGAATATGTTTTGTTGGGAAGATACCCACATGTCAAAAATTTATTTGGCTGGGGGGCTATGGATCATGAGATGGTTTCGAGGGCAATGGACCGTATGGAGCTAACAAAATTTTCTCAACGTTCCCTTAATACACTTTCTGGTGGTGAGCGACAACGTGCACGTATAGCTCTACTAATAGCACAGTCACCAATGTGTTATTTGTTAGATGAGCCTTTGCAACATCTTGATCTTCGCCACCAACTGTTAGCTATGATGTTATTTAAAGAACTTGTCGCACAGGGTAGCGCAGTAATGATAGTCCTGCATGATATTGCTTGGGTCAGTCATTATTGCGATCATGTTTTAATGCTATTTGAAAATGGTCATGTTTTAGCTGGTCCAGTGAGAGAACTGTTAACTCGAGATAATCTGGAAGAGCTTTATCAGTGTAGCTTGAATGAATTTGGCGGAAAGGATTTGGATCTATTCGTTTCAAATACAGGGCTAGGTGTATAATCTATCACTTAGCGTTTATCACATTTTGTAATGATTCATAAATTTTTTCATCACTTTTATAGCCAAAATTCCCCTGTCTCTTCTGCTTTTACCTCTACTGTGCCACGCATCATTACATATAAGCAGCATGGTATTACCAGAAATTGCATTAGTCCTTGTGCAATTAAGATTACATCAGGTTTGCAGCAAGCTGGTTATTCAGCTTTTGTAGTGGGAGGTGCGGTGCGCGACTTGCTGATGGGGCTGGAACCAAAAGATTTTGATGTTGTGACCAATGCGAAACCTGAGGAAGTGCGTGCTATTTTCCGCCGGTCACGTATCATTGGTCGCCGCTTTCGTTTGGTACATGTAATATGTGGAGCTGAAACAATTGAAGTGTCTACATTTCGTGGTAATTCAGCTGTAGATAAGAGCACTGAGAATAGGGCGGACAAACATGCTGATGAGTATGGACGGATTCTGCGTGATAACGTATTTGGCAGTCAAGAGGAAGATGCAAAAAGACGCGATTTTACAGTTAATGCATTATTTTATGATCCAGACAGTGAGGAAATCTGGGACTATCTAGAGGGATACGACGACGTTCAGGCAAAGCGGTTGCGCATTATAGGTACACCGTTGCAGCGATACCGTGAAGATCCAATACGTATGTTACGAGCAGTGCGACTTGCGGCTAAACTCAATATGCAGATAGATGCAGCCACCGCTACACCGATAGGCGATCTTGCTTTTCTATTACAAAATTTACCGCCAGCTCGGTTGTTTGATGAAATGTTAAAGTTACTATTGTCTGGACATGCTCAAACTTGTGTAGCAGATTTAAGGGCTCATGGTTTGTATCATGGTTTGTTACCTATGCTAGATGTGGTTTTTGGGCAACCGCATGATGAGCATTTTATCTCACTTGCGCTCAAAAATACTGATGAGCGGGTGCGACAGGAGAAAACTATATCTCCAGGTTTCTTATTTGCAGCGTTACTGTGGCACGAGGTTCTATCAGCGTGGAATATCCGCAAGGCTTCAGGGGAGAAACCCGCTCCTGCCATATTTTCAGCGATGAGTGACGTGCTTGCAAAACAAGAGAAGAAGCTTGCAATTCCACGCAAATATGATGTCACTATGAAAGAGATTTGGGCAATGCAGCCACGTTTTCTAGTAAGAACAGGACGTAGGCCATTTCGCTTACTAGAACATCCACGTTTTCGAGCAGCCTATGATTTCATGTTGTTACGTTGTGAAAGTGGAGAGATGGATAAGGAGATAGGGAATTGGTGGGAGACATTTCAACATGCTAAAGTTAGCGAGCGAGAGAAAATGCTGCTCAAGGGAGGAGTGTCAAGGAAGCGCAGGAGAAGGCGTTCTCGTGGTGAGGTTATATCTAGTGATGTAGGAAGTCCTAATAATCCGGTTGTAGATACTACAGAATAGTTTGATGTTAGGTGCTAAATTAAACTCTGGAGGTTCTCAAGCTTTCATTGCGTTAGGTAGTAATTTAAAAGATCCAGTATTCCAAGTACAGAAGGCATTTGAAGAACTTGCGGAGCTTCCTAAAAGTTGTGTACTAGCTTGCTCCTCACTTTATCGTAGTGCTCCAATTGGGAAACTTGATCAGCCTGATTTTATTAATGCTGTGGTACAGATCGAAACGCTATTATCTCCACACGACTTGCTTAAAGCTTTGCTAAAAATAGAGCAAAGCCATGGACGTGTAAGAAGATTACCAAATGATCCACGTACACTTGATTTAGATATTCTGATGTATGATGAAATAGAATGTAATGAATGCGACTTAATTTTGCCGCACCCACGAATGCATCAGCGTGCTTTTGTATTAGAGCCTCTTATAGAAATAGCCCGGAATTGTTATATTCCAGGGCGTGGTAGTGTTATTGAATTGCTTGCTGCTTGTACTGGGCAGCAACTTGAACGAGAATAGAATCAATGAAGTTGGAGAAATATCATTACATTGTGGTAGAAGGTCCAGTAGGAGTAGGCAAGACTAGTTTAGCGCGACGTATTGCTGATCATCTAAATAGTTCGTTGGTGCTGGAAGTGCCTGATGAAAACCCTTTTTTAGAAAAGTTTTATGGTGATATTTCTCGCTATGCCCTACCAACACAATTATTTTTTCTTTTTCAGCGTTCTAATCAAATACAGAGCCTAGTACAAATGGATATGTTTGCTCGAGTAACCGTGAGTGACTTTTTACTAGAGAAGGATCAGCTGTTTGCGAAGCTAACATTGAGTGATGCGGAGCATGATCTTTATCAGAGAATTTACTGTCACCTCCAACCTAAAGCTCCGCTACCTGATTTGGTAATTTATTTACAAGCCTCACCTAGTATTCTTATTGATAGAGTGAAGCAGCGAGGTAGCTTTTATGAGAAAAATATTTCTGAAGAGTACTTGCTTCGCTTATCTGAGAGCTATATAAGATTCTTTTATCAATACAAAGGTGCGCCAGTTATGATTGTAAACAGTGAGAATTTGAATTTTGCTGATAACCAAGCAGACTTTGATTTATTACTACAAAGAGTAGAACAAATGCGAGGTCCACGTGAATATTTTAATTTTGGTAGTTAGGATTTAAATATGCGAATTACACAAAGAACACTCCAGAAAATGCGTGATAATGGTGAAAAAATATCCGTGCTTACATGTTATGACGCTAGTTTTGCTGTGTTATTAGAGAATTCTGGTATTGAAATTTTGTTAGTGGGTGATTCTCTTGGCAACGTATTGCAGGGAGAAGAGACTACATTGCCTGTGACCCTAGATGACATGGTTTATCATACACGATGTGTAGCGCGTGGATCGAGCAAGGCGTTCATCATGGCTGATATGCCTTTTGGCACATCTCAAATATCACCAGAGAATACTTATAAAAATGCAGTTAAACTTATGGCTGCGGGTGCAAATATGGTTAAGATAGAAGGTGGTCGCATTATGTCTGAGACAATTAAATTTTTAACTCAGCGTGGTATACCTGTATGTTCCCATATTGGTTTAACGCCTCAATCAGTTCATCTACTAGGCGGTTATAAGGTACAGGGTAGGACTAATAACAAAGCTAAACAATTGTTGGAGGACGCGGTTATATTAGAAAAATCTGGAGCAAGCATGCTATTGATGGAGGCAATGCCCGCTGCACTAGCAAAAAAAATAACTAAGATAGTTGCTATACCTACAATAGGTATAGGTGCAGGTCCAGATTGTTCTGCACAGGTACTAGTATTGTATGACATGCTTGGAATTTATTCAGGTAAGAAATCCAGATTTATAAAAAACTTTATGGATAGCGCTGGTAGCATCAATGAAGCTGTAGAAAATTATGTTAAAGAAGTTAAATCGGGGAAATTCCCAGGGTTAGAGCATGGATTCTAGTTTATAAGTCTATTGTGGAGATAATCAGTGACATTTTATCATTGCGTTTGCGGTTAAAGCGTGAGCCTCATGTTGTGTTTGTTCCAACTATGGGTAATTTGCATGAAGGTCATTTGTCTCTGATACAAATTGCAAAACAGAAAGCGGGTTGTTTAGTCGCAAGTATCTTTGTGAATCGCTTACAATTTTCTCAGGCCGAAGAATTCGATCAATATCCACGCACCTTGACAGAGGATTGTAGATTATTAGAGAAATATGGTGTTGATGTGCTATTCGTGCCCGAAGAAAAAAGTATTTATCCAGTACGGCAAGAATTTCTACTAGAGCCTTTGCCAATGGCAAGTCTACTAGAGGGTAGCTTTCGTCCTGGGTTTTTCCGTGGTGTTGTGACCTTAGTTCTGAAGCTTTTTAACCTTGTACAGCCACAAGTAGCTATATTTGGCAAAAAAGATTATCAACAATTGTGTATCGTTAGAGAGATGGTTCGACAGCTAAATTTATCAATAGAAATTGATACAGCTGAAACCGTGCGTGCAGCTGACGGGCTTGCGTTAAGTTCTCGTAATCATTTTCTTAGTGATAAAGAACGTACCGAAGCTGTAAATTTATACAAGGTTTTATTGAAAATAAAACAGGAAATAGAGATGGGCAATAAGAATTTCCAGGGCTTGCAAGAGAATGCAATAGAGGTTCTTGTTAGCCATGGTTGGAAAGTTGATTACATCAGTTTACGACAGTGTGATACGCTATTTCCGATCCAAGCAGATGACCGGAATATGATGATACTTGGAGCAGCACGGTTAGGAACAACTCGGTTAATAGATAACTTAGAGCTATCAATTAAAGCCTAAAATAGTTGCTAGAGATATACTCTCGGCGGATATTACAAACTGCCTACCGGTTCACCTAAACCCTGCTCACTGAATAAACAGAGAGCAGGGGGGTGTAGGAGTACAGTTTAATTAAGCTTAGAGCCGATTGTTTAGAATGACCTTACTTTGGTTATTCCAGATCACATC
>CAJIBK010000030.1_pt1 | contig 24463 bp, 21 predicted proteins | sample 9199341 | NCBI WGS metagenome assembly CAJIBK01 (sample SAMEA7708305, study PRJEB35096) | sediment metagenome | biome: marine neritic benthic zone biome [ENVO:01000025]; feature: sediment [ENVO:00002007]; material: shallow marine sediment [ENVO:03000034] sea grass bed [ENVO_01000059] ...
CTGGATCACCTTGAAAAATTGATTCTGTAGTACCTACCATAGTATTCCCTCGCCAAGGCATTATGAATACGGCTCTTTTGTCTTGCGCCTCAACATAATAAATTCCCTTTGTTAACGTACCTGACACAATAATATGGGTACCTTGCACCAAGTCAACTTCGAGTCGCGATGGAATCGGTACAATTCGACTTATAACCTGCTGCACCCAAGGCCCAGCAGCATTGACTATTACTGCTGCCGTACACTTGTTACTTTCCCCATTATGCAAATATTCGACGATATTTCCGTGTTCTCTAAATTGACCTAACTGAGCGCCAGTAAACATTGCGGGCACTTTGAGCTCCGCCCCCATCTTTTCAGCTGAGCGCATAACGGCACGAGTCAATTCCTCATCATCAGTCTGCGCGTCATTGTACTGAAATACTGCTTGAAGCTGAGTAGTATCTAGTCCATCTAACTGCCCCCAAAGTCTTCGTGGAACACGACAAAAACGCACGGATGGACTTAGCCCCCCTTGAATTGCATACATACTCAAACCAATTTGTAGCATCCATGGACGCCTTGTAGTATGGCGAAAAACAGGAATATAAAAGGGTTTTAGCTCAACCAAATTTGGCGCAAGTTTAAGCAATAGATCTCTTTCATGTAAACATTCTCTCACTAATGAAAAACTTCCGCTTTCTAGATAGCGTAGTCCGCCATGAATAAGTTTACTAGAACGACTGGAGCTTCCACTTGCTATGTCAGATTGTTCAAGCACCATCGTTGATAAACCTTTAGCCGAGGCAGCCTGCGCGACTCCGGCACCATGTATGCCACCACCTATTATGACAATATCATAATAATCCACCGATATTCTCCACAAATTTTTACTTTTCTATTTTATATAAAATGAATAAATCTCTCATCCTTGAAGATAAATATGAATTTAATTAAAAATGTCCCCATATTTACTTCAAGTAAAGTAAACTATTCATGCAAGCATATGAAACAATACAGCAATTCTTCCTTGAGGGACTCTCAGTAAAAATGATATAATGTTAAATTGAACTAGCATCGCAGCCCATATCTTTGTTAGTAAATACACATACTCGCTAATCCAGGGGTGCTCCATAAGGAGTGACTATAGCGAGTTGAGGCTCAACCCTAAAGGAGAATTTTATGGCAGTTACTATGCGCCAAATGCTGGAGGCAGGCGTTCATTTTGGACACCAAACCCGTTTCTGGAATCCGAAGATGGCTCAGTTTATTTTTGGCCATCGCAACAAAATACACATCATCAACCTAGAACAAACTCTTGTGATGTATCAAGACGCAATGGAATATGTGCGTCGGTTATCCGCGAACAAAGGGACAATTTTATTCGTTGGCACTAAGCGTCAAGCGCGAGATATTGTTCGTGAAGAAGCAATTCGTTGCGAATCTCCATATGTAGACCAACGTTGGCTCGGTGGAATGTTGACAAACTTTAAGACAATTAAACAATCTGTAAAGCGGTTACAGGAAATGGAAGCAATGGTACAAGACGGTACACTTGATAAGCTTTCCAAGAAAGAAGCGCTGGATATTCAGCGTGAATTAGAAAAACTTAACCGCAGTCTTGGCGGCATAAAAGATATGAAAGGAACTCCTGATGCCATGTTCGTAATTGATGTAGGCTACCAAAAAGGTGCAATTAAAGAAGCCAATAAACTTGGCATTCCAATAGTTGGTGTAGTAGATACTAACCACAACCCTGACAAAGTAGACTATGTTATTCCAGGTAATGACGATTCTAGTCAAGCAATACGTCTTTATGCTCGGGGCGTAGCTGATGCAATTCTGGAAGGACGAAGCCAGATTGTTCAAGAGATAGCTAAAAACGAATTTGAAGAAATGGATGAGGGAATGATGGCAGAAAGACTAACAGAATAGTTTAAAAATAATTAAAGCAGATTCTTTAGATATATTAAATAATTTTACATTTGGAGTGGGTATGGCGGAAATTACCGCAAGCATAGTAAAAGAGTTACGCGATTTAACCGGGCTCGGCATGATGGAGTGTAAGAAAGCATTGATTGAAACCAGTGGTGATCTTAAAGCTGCGGAAGACTTATTGCGAATAAAAAGTGGCTTAAAAGCAAATACAGCTGCCAATCGTATTACAGCTGAGGGTACTATAGGAATTGAAATTGCAGCGGATAAAAAGAGTGGGGCGCTTGTTGAACTTAATTGTGAAACTGATTTTGTAGCTAAAAATGAGGATTTTATTAATTTTGCTAAAAATCTAGCACAATTAGCAACCACTAAAATCTTAACAGACACTGAGGTGCTTTCAAGGGAAACTTTGCCAAATGGAAAAAATGTAGAAGAATTCCGTAAAGAGCTGATTATGAAACTCGGAGAAAACATTAGTATTCGCCGTTGTACTCGGCATGCAGCGAAAGGACGCCTTGCGTCATACCTCCACGGTGGAAAAATCGGTGTAATAGTTGATTACGTGGGAAGTGATGAAATTTTGGGTAAAGATTTAGCCATGCATATTGCGGCTAGCAAGCCAGTATGTGTTTCCAGTGACCAGGTATCATCAGACTTATTGATGCGTGAACGCCAGATTTATACAGCACAAGCGAAGGAAAGCGGAAAGTCAGATGACATAATAGTAAAAATGGTAGACGGGCGCATTGCTAAATATCTTGCTGAAATAACGCTACTTGGACAACCTTTTGTCAAGGACCCTGAGCGAACAGTGGAAAAGCTACTTAAGACAAAGTCTGCCACAGTCAACGCATTTACTATGTTTAAAGTAGGAGAAGGCATTGAAAAAAGAACTGGCGATTTTGCTAATGAGGTTATGTCACAGATTAACCAAGCATTAGAAAATAGCTCATCACAACCAAATTAATTATTTTTTGAAACTTATCCGTGACGATTATGGCCTATAAACGTATCCTGTTAAAACTTTCAGGTGAGGCGCTGATGGGCGATAATAGTTATGGTATAAATCGAACTGTTATTGAACACGTTGTCTCAGAAATTTCTGCAGTAACTAGACTTAAAGTTGAGATAGCAATTGTAATCGGCGGGGGAAACATTTTTCGCGGTATGGCATCAGCTGCTAGCGATAGAATGGATCGTGCCACTGCGGATTATATGGGTATGTTAGCAACTGTCATGAATGCGTTGGCGCTTCAGGATGCAATGCGTCATTTTGGATTGGAAACTCGAGTACAATCCGCACTACGTATTGATCAAGTTGTCGAGCCCTATATCCGTGGTAAGGCAATTCGTTATTTAGAAGAAGGCAAGGTAGTTATTTTTGCTGCCGGTACTGGCAACCCTTTTTTTACTACGGACACAGCTGCTGCATTACGTGGTTTAGAAATGAATGTAGATATTGTTCTTAAAGGAACCAAGGTTGATGGTGTCTACTCAAATGATCCTAAAACTGACTCTGATGCAAAACGCTATCGAAATTTATCTTTTGATGAAGCTATCCATAAGAACTTGAAAGTGATGGATGCTACCGCGTTAACCCTATGTCGCGATCAGAAACTACCACTCGGTGTTTTCAGTATTTTTAAATCCGGGGCACTCGAACGAATGGCAAAAGGAGAAGAAGAAGGTACGCTAGTTAGAGTTTAAACCAAAATAAATACTTATTTTCATTTTTCAATATAAATGATTAATTCACGCCTTTTATTTCTTATGCCCAAAATATAGATTATGATTACCGATATAAAAAAATCTGCTGAACTAAAGATGCAAAAAAGCTTAGAAGCTCTAAAAACTTGTTTGGGAAAAGTAAGAACAGGGCGTGCTCATACAGGCCTACTTGATCACGTTACTGTTGATTATTATGGTGCGCCTGTACCTATTAGCCAGGTCGCAAATATTAGTTTGTCTGATGGTCGTACAATTAGCGTTACGCCTTGGGAAAAAAGTATGCTTGCTCCGATCGAAAAAACGATTCGCGATTCAGACTTAGGATTAAATCCTGTAACTGTAGGTGAAATGATACGCGTACCAATGCCAGCTCTAACAGAGGAACGTCGTCGAGACCTTACTAAAGTAGTTAAACACGAAGCAGAAGCGGCAAGGGTAGCAATGCGAAATATCCGGCGTGATGCTAATACTCACTTAAAAGAGTTACTTAAAGATAAAAAAATTGCCGAGGACGAAGAGCGCCGAGGCCAAGATGAAATTCAAAAACTTACGAATCAACATATTACTGAAGTAGATAAAGCACTACAAGCAAAAGAAGCTGAATTGATGGTTGTTTAACTTAACTAAATTTAGTGTCATATTACTCATGCGCCCCCCCTCTAGTTCAACTCGTGAGATACCAAAAACAGGCATGACCCCAAAACATGTTGCCATTATTATGGATGGTAATGGACGTTGGGCGAAAGAACGCTTCATGCCAAGGGTAGCAGGCCACAAGCGCGGAGTAGAAACAGTACGCGCGGCTATTAAAGCTTGTATTGAACGCGGCATTAGCTATCTAACATTATTTGCCTTTAGCAGTGAAAATTGGCGTAGGCCAGCAGAAGAAATTTCATTCTTGATGCAGCTTTTCATTACTGTTCTGGAACAGGAAGTTGTCAAGTTGCATGAGAATGGTATTCGCTTCAAGGTAATCGGAGATTTATCAAAGTTTGAGCCAAAGATAATTGAATTTATTAGTAATGGTGAAAAAATGACAGCTGCTAACACCCGCCTTACACTTACAATCGCAGCCAATTACGGTGGACGCTGGGATATTATGCAAGCTGTGCGAAAAATGTTAGTGCAGCACCCAAATTTAAAAGACAACTTTGAGGAGAAAGACTTAATTCAATATCTTGCAATGAGTTATGCACCAGAACCTGATTTATTCATACGCACTGGAGGTGAACAACGTATTAGCAATTTTCTATTGTGGCACCTAGCTTACACCGAGCTTTATTTCACTGATACCTTGTGGCCAGACTTTAATTCAAGCACGCTTGATCTTGCAATTCAATCCTACCAACAACGAGAGCGTCGTTTTGGCCGAACCAGTGAGCAACTTCAAACGTCAAAAACTATCAATAAAATAAGGAAAATTTCACCTAAAAAAACAGCATAAACATTACACATTTTACTTAGTGTGATTTTATGCTGATTGTATGCTACTCATGCTTAAGACCCGTATCTTTACAGCTATCTGTGTTTTACTTCTGTTTTTAGCGGCATTGTTTTATTTATCTTCGATTTTCTGGATGGCCTTCATTCTTGCTTTAGTTGTGATCGGTTCATGGGAATGGAGTAGATTGGCTAAATTTACTTTATTTGGATCTATTCTTTACCTTGTTTTTACGGCATTAATCGGTGGCGAATTACTGTTCATTTTAAGTAGAGCTGTACTAACTAATCCTTATAGCACTATCTTTTTATGGTTCTACGCAGCAACATTTGTATTCTGGCTACTAGGCGCACCAATTCTTCTGAAATTAAATCACTCAGTCAAAAATCCAATTTTACTTATATTAACAGGTTGGCTGATATTATTTCCCACCTGCCTCGCTTTATATCAATTACGTGCTATTGATCCATTTCTTTTATTGGGTTTTATGATGACTGTTTGGATTTCTGATACAGCAGCATACTTTGTTGGCCGAAAGCTCGGAACACACAAGCTTGCGCCAATAATAAGTCCCGGTAAAACCTGGGAAGGTGTAGCAGGAGCAATAATAGCAGTTTTTATTTATGCATTGGCCTGGAACTACTTGATAGGAGAAAAAAGCGAGGTCATGTTATTAGTTCCACTGTTACTGACGCTTGCTGTATTAGGTATCATTGGCGATTTGTTTGAATCACTAATGAAACGTCAAGCCGGAATCAAGAATAGTGGCAATATTCTGCCCGGCCACGGTGGTATACTTGACCGTATAGATGCACTTACTTCAACCCTTCCTGTTGCTATTTTAGCAGTTCTTCTTTTTACTGTTGAATTATGACTGTTGCTAAACATCTCACCATTCTTGGCTCTACTGGAAGTGTAGGAATAAGCACACTTGATGTGGTTGCGCGCCACTCTGATCGATTTCATGTTGCCGCACTCACTGCCAATTACAGTATTGATACAATGCTGGAGCAATGTCTACGCTTTAAACCACAGTATGCGGTGATGTTAGATAAAACAAGTGCAGAAAAACTAAAAAATAAAATTTGCGCTGCAGGAATTAATACTGAAGTCCTAAGTGGAGTTGAGTCACTTGAAAAGGTGGCATCTTTACCTGAAGTAGATATTGTAATGGCAGCTATTGTAGGTGCCGCCGGTATTCGCCCCACATTTGCAGCTGCTCAAGCGGGGAAATATGTGCTTCTCGCTAACAAGGAAACATTAGTGATGGCAGGACACATCTTTATGGATGTGGTAAAAAAAAATAATGCCACTTTGCTGCCAATAGACAGTGAACATAATGCAATTTTCCAGTCGCTACCACGAGACTTCACTGGGGATTATTCAACATCAGGGGTCCGTCGTGTTCTATTAACTGCATCAGGTGGCCCATTTCGACAAACATCAACAGCTAAATTATGTGACGTTACTCCAAAACAGGCCTGCGCTCATCCCAACTGGGTAATGGGACAAAAAATATCTGTCGATTCTGCAACCATGATGAATAAAGGCTTAGAAATAATTGAAGCACACTGGTTATTTAATGCAGCGCCAGAGCAAATTCAGGTAGTAATCCACCCACAAAGTGTAATTCATTCTATGGTTGAATATGTTGATGGCTCTGTACTAGCACAGCTTGGTAACCCAGACATGCGCACACCAATTGCTCATGCCTTAGCATATCCAGAACGAATTGAATGTGGTGTAACCCCCCTTGATATTTTTAAAGTAGCACGGCTAGATTTTGAAATGCCAAATTTTACAAAGTTCCCATGTCTAGGACTTGCCTATTCTGCCCTTGAAACCGGTGGCAGTGCGCCAGCAATACTTAATGCTGCAAATGAAGTGGCAGTTGAATCATTTCTAAAATCTATAATACCTTTTACTGCAATTCCATCTATGATCAAACAAGTTATGCAAGTAATAGAACAAAAGGAAATCTTTACGCTTGATGATGTACTGGAAGCTGATAGCCTGGCACGTAAGGCTGCATATAAGTTGCTAAATACTCTTTCTAAAAAAGAGCCATGAAGCTAGCTTGTCACATTTTATGATGTTACCTATTTTTCTTTTGAGCCAACAAATTATCTAGTAAATTATTACATCTGCCTTTAAACATATCTTATCTGGAGCTAATCTAATTATTTACTCTAAACCTATGTTTCTCCCAATTTACTCTAACGATAAACATGAAATTACATCGTTTATTTTTTTATAGAGACTTATCATGTTCTTGTATTCTAAATCATAATCCTGCATGTCACTCTTCTTCGCAATAATCGCTTTTATCTTTGCTCTGGGCCTGTTAATAGTGTTCCACGAATTTGGTCATTATCTAATCGCACGTCTGTGTGATGTCAAAGTATTACGTTTCTCAGTAGGCTTTGGTCGCCCTTTAATAAGAAAATATTGGGGAAAAGATAAGACTGAATGGATCATAGCAGCTTTCCCAATTGGTGGTTATGTAAAAATGCTTGATGAACGTGAAGGTAAAGTTGCTCCTGAAGATTTAAAGCGTTCATTTAATCGTAAAACTGTGGCACGCCGCTTTGCCATTGTTTCAGCTGGACCAATTGCAAATTTTTTACTGGCTATTTTGCTTTATTGGCTGCTTTTCATGCATGGTATCAGCGGCATGAAACCAATCCTAGGTCAAATCATTCAAGATACACCAGCAGCAATAGCGTCTTTTGAATCTGGAGAAACCATTTTGAAAATTGGAACCGAACCAGTCTTAACTTGGCAAGATGCCCGCTGGATATTACTAGATCACGCGATTGAAAGGCCTCCTATATTAACTGTTGAGGTACTTAACCAAAGTGGAGAAATCATCAAGCGGAATATGGACCTAAGTAAAATTAATGCTGATGATTTGGATGCAAATTTTTTGAAAAAAATTGGCCTAAATATTTATCAACCACTAATTAAACCTGAAATTTCTCAGGTAATTGCAAATGGCGCAGGCGAGCATGCAGGCTTACTCCCTAATGATAAAATATTAGTTGTAAATGGGGAAAAAATTTTATGGTGGAATGATTTAGTACAGCAAATAAGAAATAATCCGGGACAACCATTATCTATGGAAATTCTACGTGGCAGTACTAAAATTAATGTAGATGTAACTCCGGATATAGTTATTGAAAATGATAAACAAATAGGAAAAATCGGTATTAGCCCAAGAATTGATCGATCTAAGATAGAAAGTTTACTAGTAGAGATTAGCTACCCAGCAAACACAGCCTTAGTTAAAGCAATATATAAAACTTGGGAAACATCAATATTTACTTTGAAAATGCTTGGAAAAATGATTATAGGAGAAGTATCGTGGAAGAATGTAAGTGGGCCCATAACAATTGCCGACTATGCCGGTAAATCGGCGCAAATGGGAATCGCATCTTATTTAGGGTTTCTTGCGCTTATCAGTATCAGTCTTGGAGTGATAAATTTACTACCAATTCCCTTATTAGATGGTGGCCACTTGATGTATTATGTGATTGAAATTATTAAAGGTAGTCCCCTTTCTGAAAAGGCTATGGAAATAGGACAACAGGTAGGAATCATGCTGTTGTTTATTCTTATGGCTTTTGCGATTTATAACGATATTAACCGGTTCATCTCTAGTTAAAGAATGATAATCAGGGCGTTTTCCACACTTATCTTTTTTTTCTTATCCACATATTTATGGGCGGTAGAACCATTTGTAATTAAAGATATCAGAGTTGAAGGCATACAGCGAACAGAAGCAGGAACGGTGTTCAGTTACCTGCCAGTAAAAGTTGGAGACACACTTGATGACAAAAAGGCTTCAGATGCAATAAAAGCACTTTTCTCTACCGGATTCTTTAAAGACGTGCGTCTAGAATCTGAGAATGGTGTTCTACTAGTTATAGTGGTAGAACGCCCTGCTATTGCGGAAATTAGTATTTCCGGTGTAAATGAATTTGAACCGAAGAAACTAAAAGATGGATTAAGAGCAGCTGGACTAGCAGTATCACGTATTTTTGATCGTTCAGTATTAGAAAGAGCTGAACAGACTTTAAAACAACAGTATATTAGTAAAGGAAGATATGCGGTAAAAATTACGACCACAATTACACCGCTTGAACGTAATCGCGTTGGTCTTAATTTTAGTATTGATGAAGGAGAAGTAGCTAAGATCCGAAAAATAAATATTGTTGGCAATAAATCATTTAGAGAGAGAGCATTAGTGGGTGTATTTTCTCTCAGGACCCCTGGCCTCTTGACTTGGATAACCAAAGATGATCAATACTCAAAGCAAAAACTATCTGCAGACTTAGAAGCATTACGCTCTTACTATCTTGACCGTGGTTACCTAGAATTTACTATTGATTCTACCCAAGTTTCAGTTACCCCTGACATGAAGGATATATACATAACAACAAACATTGTTGAAGGCCCACAGTACACAATTTCTGAGATTAAATTAGCAGGTGAAATGCCAGTTCCTGAGGAAGAATTAAGGAAACTCATCTCAATTGAACCTGGTGATATATTTTCACGTAAGAAATTAACTAAATCAATAAAACTTATTACAGATCGATTAGGTGATGATGGCTACGGTTTTGCCAATGTAAATGCTGCACCAGAACAGGATGAGGAGAAACAACAAGTAGGTTTTACTTTTTATATTGATCCTGGCCGCAGGGTTTATGTAAGACGTATTACCATTTCTGGTAATAACCGTACGAGAGATGAAGTAATACGTCGGGAAATGCGCCAACTTGAAGGTGCATGGTATTCAACTTCTAAAATAAATCGCTCCAAAGTACGTATAGACAAGCTGCAATATTTCTCTGCTGTTAATGTAGAAACTCCAGCAGTTAGCGATGCTACAGATAAAATTGATGTAAAGATAGACGTCAAAGAAAAGCCAACTGGTAATATATCTTTTGGGCTAGGGTTTTCCCAGCAAGAGGGTATTATATTAAGTGGGCGTGTTCAACAGAACAATATATTTGGTACAGGAAAACATGTTGCTCTCATGGCTAATACTGGTAAAGTTAGAAAAATATACTCTTTTTCATATACTGATCCTTATTTTACTGTTGATGGAGTAACAGGAGGAGTAGATATATTCCGACGCGACCTTGATACTAGCAACCTGGGCGGGGTATCAGATATTGAAACTGTTACTACTGGTGCTCGTTTTCGTTTTGGTTTTCCAGTTAATGAAACAGACTCTGTATTTTTTGGAATAGGAGGCGAGCTATCGGAACAAGAATTATCTCCACTTAGCCCTTCTCGTAACATAAGATTTGTATTAGAAAATGGAAATACTACTATTAATATTCCAGCAACAATAAGATGGCAACGTGATGGTCGAGACAGTGCAATTTGGCCAACTTCAGGGATATTGCAAAGAGCATTTGCCGAAGTAAGCCTTCCGATAGGAGACCTTAAATACTACAAGTTAAACTATGAAGCTCAATTCTATTATCCTATTACAGATTTTTTTACGCTTATGCTAAATGGAAAACTTGGTTATGGTGATGCTTATAATGGAAAAGACTTGCCTTTCTTTAAAAACTTCTTTGCGGGTGGCAATCGTACGGTACGCGGCTACAAAGTCAGTTCACTAGGCCCACGTGATGACTCGTTTAGAGCACTTGGGGGAAATATACTTACGGTAGGTAATATAGAATTACTATTTCCATTACCTGGACTAGAAAATGATAGATCTGTAAGACTAGGTGGATTTTTTGATGCTGGCACGGTTTGGGGCCCCGATGGAATCTTTCCAGATAGTGAAGGTATGCGCTACTCAGCTGGGATCTCTGTTAGCTGGATTTCTCCAATGGGCCCTCTCAAAGTTAGTTTAGCGAAAGCACTCAATGAAGAAAAAGGTGACAGAACACAGCCATTTCAATTTCAGTTTGGTCAGCAATTTTAATTTGGAAATGGTTATCAAAGAATATTTATCGGAGAGAAGTTGTGAGCACTATGGATATACATGAGATTTTAGAATATCTTCCCCACCGCTATCCTTTTCTACTAGTTGATCGTGTGCTTTCATGCGAATCTGGTAATGAAATCGTTGCACTTAAAAATGTGACTATAAATGAGCCATTTTTCTCTGGCCATTTTCCTCATCATCCGATTATGCCTGGCGTGCTAATTATTGAGGCGTTGGCACAGACGGCAGCACTTTTAACACTTAAAACAGCAAATTTAAAAGTTGACAAAGATTCTGTTTATTATTTTGTTGGTATAGATGAAGCCCGATTCAAGAAACCAGTATATGCAGGTGACCAATTGATCCTAAAAGTATCTATAGCTAGGCAAATAAAGGGAGTTTTTAAGTATTCTGCACGAGCGGAAGTAGATGGTCAGGTTGTTACTGAAGCTAAATTGATGTGTACAATGCGGGGCAAATAAAAACTTCTTATACCACAATTACCTACTTGCTATATTTTTTTGGCCTTACACTGTAACCATGAATTAAATTTATTTTCCTCATAATCTATTTATACCTAGTTCTTTTTTGGTATGTAAAGACAGGATTTAGAAAATGCCAAACTTTCCATTTAAATGGGCCTGTGGTGTAGACGAAGCTGGTAGAGGTCCGTTAGCAGGACCGGTCTTTGCAGCTTGTGTTGTACTTAATCCATCTCATAAAATTGAAGGACTATCAGATTCGAAAAAAATTAGCGAAAAAAAAAGAAATGTACTATCGCATATTATCAAGACAAAATCAGTCGCTTGGACAATTGCTTCTGCTTCAGTAAAAGAGATTGACCAATTGAACATTCTTCAAGCAAGCCTTCTAGCTATGAAACGAGCTGTTGGAAATCTGCCCTTTAAACCAGATCTAGCACTAATAGATGGAATCCATAGTCCTTATTTAAATCTCCCTGTACATACTATCGTAAGGGGCGATAGCTTAGTTCCAGAAATTTCAGCTGCTTCTATTCTGGCCAAAACAGCACGTGATGCAGAAATGCGAATATTACATAAAAGTTTTCCAAATTATGGTTTTGATCAACATAAAGGCTATCCAACAAAAAAGCATATTGCAGCATTGCAGATGTACGGAATATCTACAGTACATCGACGCACCTTCTCACCCGTACGAAAATTGATATTGTAGAATTGTATTTTAAGCAGAATAAGTAACTAATAGTGAACCAAAGAAACAAATAAGCCCAAATATTCATTAAAATATTTATATTTTGCTAACTCACAAACAGGAAAATAATGCGAATTGAAAAAAATACAGTTGTATCAATTAATTATGAATTATCTGACTCGACTGGCAGGATTATGGAAAAAACAAATTCTCCAATTAGCTATTTACATGGAGGCTACAATAATATTTTCCCTATAGTAGAAGAAGCTCTACAAAATATGGAAATTGGTAATACATGCTGCATACTTATGGAACCCGAAAATCATTTTGGTGAACACCAAAGCAATTTAATACGGGTAGAGCCACGTGAAGCATTCCCTGAGAACTTGAAGATTGGGATGCAATTTGAAGGTAGTAAAAAGGATTCAGAAAATATACAGATTTATACTGTTACTGATATAGCTGAGGATAAAGTAGTTGTTGATGGAAATCATCCCTTAGCCGGAATGACTCTACGTTTTGACTGTAAAGTTACCGGCGTAAGACATGCTACTCAAGAAGAACTTACTCATGGACACGCCCATGAGCTGCCACAAAAAAATGAAAATTGATTTTATTGCTTCACGAGTATTTAAATAAATATTTTTACACTCTAAGCTTTAACTTTTTGAAGAACTTAACTCTTATCTTCTATTTCTTTTAGTAAGTAAAGTTTTTCAAGCGCGTCTTTAGGACTTAATTCATCTGGCTTAATTTCATGCAATAAAGTAAGGAGTGAATGTTCTTTGAAATTTTGTTTTCTAATTAAATTATCGGCCTCTACAGGAAATGAGTCCTTCTTTGAATCCTCTCTTAAACTTTCAATCGTAAGCCTCGTCAGATATTCTTCAGCCAACTGAATAGCTAACTCTGGCACACCGGCTAGTGCTGCTACTTTAAGGCCATAACTCTGGCTTGCCGGACCCTCATTAACAGTATGCATAAATATAATCCGTTGTTTATGTTCAACAGCGTCTAAATGTACATTTCCAACATGATTGAATTTCTCTTCGAGTCTTGTTAACTCAAAATAATGCGTGGCAAAAAGCGTATAACACCGATTGTTATTTAAAAGGTACTGCGCGATTGCAAAAGCCAGTGCTAACCCATCAAGAGTCGAGGTGCCTCGTCCAACTTCATCCATTAACACCAAACTTTGATTCGAAGCATTATGTAAAATATTTGCAACCTCAGTCATTTCTACCATAAAAGTAGAGCGCCCACTTGCTAAATCATCTGATGCACCTATTCGTGTAAATATTTGATCAATTGGCCTAATACACGAACTCTTGGCAGGAACAAAGCTTCCACAATGTGCAAGTAATGAAATTAATGCGATTTGCCTCATATAGGTTGATTTCCCGCCCATGTTAGGACCAGTAATAATAAGCATTTGACGACCATTATTAAGTTTTACGTCATTTGCAATAAAATTATCTACTTGGTTCTCTACCACCGGATGACGACCCTGCTCAATTTCAATCGAATCTTCACTAGTGAAAACTGGATATGTGTAATTGAGTGCTAGCGCGCGTTCTGAAAAGGTCGCAGTGACATCTAGCTCAGCAACACTCAGTGCGATTTTCTGTAGGTGATCAATGTAAGGAATAAGCGAATCAAGTAATGCATTATATAAGAATCTTTCTCGGGCTAATGAGCGCTCCTTTGCCGATAGCGCTTTGTCTTCAAAATTTTTTAATTCCGGGGTGATATAACGCTCTGCATTTTTTAATGTCTGCCGTCTACAATAGTCGCTTGGAACTTTATCACTATGAGTATGGGATACCTCGATATAAAAACCGTGTACCCGATTGTATTCAACTTTAAGATTTGAAATCCCGGTGCGATGTTTTTCTCTTAACTCTAATTGCAATAGATGCTCGCCACAGTTGTTTTGTAGGGCACGTAGTTCATCTAACTCGGTATCGTAACCATTTGCTATTACGTTACCTTCTCGCAAAATTGTACTTGGCTCGTCACACAAGGCTTTCTCTAGCAAACCAAGAAGAGTAATGTCAGGATTTATGGCCTGCGCCAACATAACAATATGATCACTAGCACATTCAGCAAGCTCGGATACAATTGCTGGTAATCTCTTCAAGCTGTCACGTAATCCCGATAAGTCACGTGGACGAGCAGACCTAAATGCAATACGAGCAGTAATGCGTTCTATATCAACAATACACTTTAAATATTTTCTTATTACAAGATACGGTCCAGAAGTAGTCTCCCCGATTAAAATGGACACGTCATCAAGTCGACGCCTTATTTTAACTAGATCACGCAATGGATGATGTAACCAATGTCGCAAAAGACGGCTGCCCATATTAGTAGAACAGGTATCTAGTAACGATAGTAACGTAGGCGATTTATCGCCTCGTATAGTTTCTGATATTTCTAGATTACGTCGGGTAGTAGCATCCATTCGCACATAGGCAAAATCCTGTTCCACTTCTAGTACTTTGAGATGAGCAATACTGGCTCCTTGAGTAAGTTGAATATAATCTAACAATGCGCCTGCTGCACCCAATGAAGAATATAACCCATCACATCCAAAACCAGAAAGATCTTTAGTCCCAAATTGCTCAGCAAGATTTCGAATAGCTGTATCAATATCAAACCGCCACAAAGGTTGACGTTTCAATACTCCTGCTCCATTTGGTATAAGGGAAATATCTAGCGATTCAGGTAAAAGTATTTCAGCAGGTTTCAAACGCTCTAGTTCACTTGACAAATTATGTGGTAAAGTTTCCATCACACGAAATTGTCCTGCAGCTAAAGTTAACCACGCTAACCCCAATACGCCTTCATGTAGATTTAAAGCAAGCAACACAGAATTTCGCTTTTCTTCTAGTAATGCTGAGTCAGTCAATGTCCCCGGAGTAATAATACGTGTAACTTGGCGCTCTACAGGCCCTTTTGCAGTATCAGGATTACCAGTCTGCTCACAAATTGCTACTGATAAACCAAGCTTGATAAGTCTTGCTAAATATTGCTCTGCTGCATGATAAGGTACGCCAGCCATTTTTACTGGCGCACCTGCTGATGCGCCACGTTGGGTCAATGTAATGTTAAGTAACCTCGAAGCCTTTTCCGCATCTTCATAGAATAATTCGTAGAAGTCACCCATTCTATAAAACATCAGCATATCAGGATGCTGTGCTTTGAGGCGAAGATACTGTTGCATCATTGGAGTATGCTTTTTAACCATAATTTAAAGTAATAAAAAATACTTTTTTGTAAATAATTACACTATCTCGATTAAAAGCATTGCCTACATACTAGTTTGTTAAATTCTTAGTTAGATGAGGAGATATCACTTGTAAAAGTTGACCAAATATTTTTGGATTCCCGGCAACAATGTGTCCACTCCGCATATAAGTATCATTACCTTCTAGATCTCCTACAAGCCCGCCAGCTTCTGTGACAAGTAAACAACCAGCTGCAATATCCCACGGCGATAAATTAAGTTCCCAGAAACCATCGTAGCGCCCAGCAGCAACATATGCTAAATCCAATGCAGCAGAACCAGGTCGACGTATTCCAGCAACTTTAGGTATAACATCCTTGAACATAGCAAGGTATGCATTAATATGTAGAAACTCACGAAAAGGAAAGCCTGTACCTATAAGGCAATCAGAAAGTTGGTTACGTTTACTCACACGCAAACGATGGTCATTAAGATAGGATCCATGTCCACGACTAGCAGTAAATAATTCATTTTTAGAGGGATCGTATACCACAGCTTGGGTAAGTATATCTCTGTGCTTTAACGCAATAGAAACTGCGTATTGAGGAAGTCCATGAAGAAAATTGGTGGTGCCATCAAGTGGATCAATAACCCATTGGTACTCAGATTTTTCTGGGTCACCTTGTGCTCCACTTTCTTCTGCTAAAATAGCATGGTTCGGATATGCTTCTAGGAGGATATCAATTATAGCTTCTTCTGCTGCACTATCCACCTCACTTACAAAATCACTATGTGCTTTACGTGAAACATGTAATAAATCAAGATTCTGCGTAGCACGGTTAATAATTCCGCCAGCACGACGTGCGGCCTTTACAGCAATGTTAAGCATAGGATGCATTTTATTAGCCCTAAGAACGAGTTTTAGTAATTCATGAAAATGGCATTCTAATATGAATCCTCCATGCCCGCTTGATAACATTCGTATAATATTGAGCCACCCTAGCCACCCAGGTAATATAGGTGCAACGGCACGTGCAATGAAAACAATGGGACTGGAATCACTCTATCTTGTGAATCCAAGATCCTTTCCTGACAAAGAAGCTGAAATACGATCTGCAGGTGCTTGGGACACTTTGAACAATAGTAAAGTTTGTGCAAGTCTTGACGAGGCTTTAAACGACACTGTTCTTGCGGCTGCAATCACTGCCCGTCGTCGCGATCTTTCACATGTTGTATTTGATTCAAATCTGGGCGCGAAAAAATTGCTTGACCAAGCTAAGCAGCTTCCAGTAGCACTAGTCTTTGGAACGGAAGTTTCGGGGCTCACCTCTGCAGAAGTAAGTAAATGCCAAATTATTGTAAATATACCAACCAATCCAGCATACTCCTCCCTCAACCTAGCTAGCGCAGTACAAGTAATGGTGTACGAATTACGTATGGCTCTTTCAACAACCAAGCATTTTACACAATCATTAAATACACCAGCTAGCTTCCAAGAGGTTGAATTATTTTATTGCCATTTAGAGCAAGCAATGATCAGTTCTGGTTTTCTTGATCCTAAGGAACCAAAACGATTAATGCAACGTATACGTCGTTTATTCTCTCGAACAAGATTAGAAAAGGAAGAAATAAACATACTACGTGGAATTCTTAGTTCCTTTGAAAAACATATATAAGGAAAAGAAATGCTATAGAAATTGCGGCTAATTAGGGCTACTATGAAGCAAAAAACTATAGGCAAAGATATAATGAAACTAATATATTTAGATCATAACGCTACCACTGCAATTGATGATGCTGTTCTAGATACAATGATGCCATTTTTTCAGAAACAATTTGGAAATCCTTCTAGTAGCCATGCTCTAGGCACCTTTGCCCGACAAGCAATAAACCAAGCAAGAAAACAGGTAGCTGATTCAGTTGGAGTACAACCATCACAAGTAATTTTTACTAGCTGCGGGTCTGAAGCTAATAATCTATTCATTCAAGGCGCATCAGGATATCAAAAAGCTTCAAGAATTATAGTTAGCGCGATAGAACACCCTTGTGTGATGCAGCCTGCCAAAGAATTGACACGAAGAGAGAATGAAAAATGGGACTTACGGCAACTTAAGGTAGATGACTCTTGCCGGGTGAACCTGGATGATGTTGACAAAGCCATGTCAGAACAGAAACCCAAGTTGGTATCTGTAATGTTGGCCAACAATGAAACTGGTGTAATCCAAGAAGTAACAAAAATTGCAGAAAAAGCCCGAACACAAGGCGCTTGGATACACACTGATGCGGTACAGGCTTTTGGGAAAATTCCAGTTTCTTTTCCCTCTTTAAAAGTTCATGCCATGACTTTATCTTCCCATAAAATATATGGGCCTAAAGGAGCAGCAGCACTAATAGTGGACAAACAACTGGCACTTAAACCTTTAATATTTGGTGGAGGCCACGAAAATGGACTGCGCTCTGGTACAGAAAATGTACCTGCCATAGTGGGTTTTGGTAAAGCTTGTGAATTATCTAAAATTTGGATGGAGCAGTCTACTACACACATTATAGAAATGCGTGCAATTTTAGAACAAAGATTGATTGAAATGGGTGCAGTAATTTTCGGTTTAAGTGCACATCGTTTACCCAATACTTGTTACTTTGCACTGAAAGATATTGAAGGTGAAACATTGGTAACACAACTAAATAAAGCAGGCTTTGCAGTTGCAAGTGGTGCTGCATGCTCCAGCGTATACCCAGGTCAAAGCCAAGTACTTAATGCTATGGGAGTCGAAACAACTCTGGCACGTTGTGCAGTACGACTAAGCTTGGGCAGGAACAACACACAAGAACAACTAGATAGTTTTCTTAAATCTTTAGGTGTAATAGTCAAAGATTTAAAACGTTTGAGCTCTGTGACAATATAAGAACTAGAATATTGTATATATTAGCTATAGCCATATTATGGCTGGGATTATGGTTGCCACCAATACATATACCAACCACTGCAAATTATTTCTTGCTAACACACCAACATAATGCAGTATGATGATAATAACTGCAACGAGTGCATACACAAAAAACCACATCTTTATCCCCCTATTAAAACCAATCTAGATCCTTCTCATTGCGTAAGCATACTCGAAATAATGCAAATTTTCGATAATTGTACTCATGATAACTGAAATGCTGCTAGTAAGGAAGATGTTATTCTTTTCAACAAAATAAGCACAAATATGTATTACTAGGGTTAAATTCTGCATACAATAATAAAATTGCTGCTATCCGTTTAACTCTATTTGTTTTAACATTAACAATGTTCCGGTTGAAAGTGAATAATATTCTGATGTCCTCAATATAAACGTTTACTTTTGAACAAATTGAGGGCCTAATATATTCATATAATTTGCGTATTTGTGCGTAAAATAATCAATGAGAAAGATCATAATTCTTTCATATCTCTAAAAAGTACATAATAAAGGAGAAATAAATTGGCACGGTCTAATTTTCAATATGAAAAACGCCAGAGAGACTTGGCAAAAAAGAAAAAGCAAGAAGAAAAAAGACAGCGTAAACTAGAAAGAACAAATTCACAGCTCAGCAAAAAACCTGAAGAACTATCAAGTGCGGAAGATACTGGCGATACCTGATAAGTAAAGTACAAGCTGCTAAAATAAAAAAATTATGCCAGATCAGATCATATCAACCCTTCCTCAAGATAACTTGGTGCGTATAACACATATAATTTATGCGCTCCATACTCTTAGCGTCGTAATGGGCTTTATTGGATCAGCATTTATCATTACAACCTTCCTTACTGGCTGGCCATCAATCATAGCTGTCATTATTAACTACATTAAACGAGGAAATGTGCGTTGCACATTCCTAGATTCTCATTTTGGATGGCAAATACGTACGTTCTGGTATGCGTTGCTATGGATGACGGTTGCTGCAATATTATTTTTGACAGTAATTGGAATTATATTTGCCTATATTATCGCAGTTGGTGCTGGTATATGGGTATCCTACCGCATTATTCGTGGTTGGATTGCGCTTAGCGAGTTTAGATCTATGCCAGTTTAATAATGGAATTTAGCGCTCTGTGCAATAAATTTGTAGGTTGGATAATTACCTTTGATGTACAAGAACATCTAAAAAATAAGTAATCCTTTAGAATAAAATTTATAACAGCGGAACAATTAACAGCGCAACAATATTCATAATCTTAATAAGAGGGTTGATAGCAGGGCCTGCGGTGTCCTTATAGGGATCACCAACAGTATCTCCGGTTACAGCTGCCTTATGTGCTTCAGAACCTTTCCCGCCAAAGTTCCCATCCTCAATATGTTTTTTGGCGTTGTCCCAGGCCCCACCACCTGCAGTCATCGAAATAGCCACAAAAATTCCAGTAATGATGGCGCCAATTAATACCCCCCCCAAAGCTACTGGGCCAAGTATAAGGCCAACAATGAGTGGTACCGCTACAGGTAGAAGAGAAGGAACAATCATTTCCTTGATAGCTGCCCTAGTTACCATATCCACTGCCCTGGAATAATCTGGTTTCCCTGTACCTTCCATAATACCTGGAATTTCCTTGAATTGACGGCGTACTTCCACTACCACAGACCCGGCTGCTCGTCCAACGGCCTCCATTGCCATTGCACCAAATAGATAAGGCACCATACCCCCTATAAACAAGCCGATAATAACCATGTGGTTGGAAAGATCAAAAGTGACAACTTTCCCTCCTGTAGAAAGTGCATTAGTGTAATCTGCAAACAGTACTAGTGCTGCTAATCCGGCGGAACCAATGGCATATCCTTTCGTCACCGCTTTTGTTGTATTACCAACAGCATCCAAAGGATCTGTGATATCCCGAATTTCCTTTGGCAACCCGGCCATTTCAGCTATACCACCGGCATTGTCTGTAATTGGTCCATAAGCATCAAGCGCTACAATAATACCGGCCATGGACAGCATCGAAGTTGCAGCAATAGCAATTCCGTATAATCCTGCTAGCTCATATGTGCACCAAATCGAAAGACATACGACCATTACCGGCATAGCTGTAGATTTCATTGATACCCCTAGCCCAGCTATAACGTTAGTTCCGTGTCCGGTGCTAGAAGCCTCAGCAATATGTTGTACCGGCTTAAACTCTGTTGATGTGTAATATTCGGTAATCCAAACCATTGCTGCTGTAAGTGCCAAACCGACCAGGCCTGCAAAATACAATTTTGTCGATGAAATTAATTCACCTGCAATTACAATACCATCTCCCATCATCATGGCCGTAACAGGGTAATAAACAATTGCAGCCAAAGCGCCTGCAACAGCTAAACCACGATAAAGCGCGTTCATAATTTTTCCGCCCTCACGTGCCTTAACAAAATAACAACCTATGATTGATGCAATAATTGAGAATCCACCTAAAACTAACGGATAGAGTACTGCATTCGGGCCAGCATTTTCGATCAGCAGCCCACCCAACAACATGGTGGCAATTATGGTTACGGCGTAGGTTTCAAACAAATCAGCAGCCATACCTGCACAGTCCCCCACATTGTCACCAACGTTATCAGCGATTACTGCAGGGTTACGAGGATCATCCTCAGGAATCCCAGCTTCAACTTTACCAACTAGGTCAGCGCCTACATCGGCACCCTTAGTAAAAATACCACCACCTAGTCGAGCAAAAATAGAAATCAGCGAACTACCAAATGCCACACCCACTAAAGCGTGAGTTGCATCAGATGACGTAGCGCCTAGACCAGCTGTTAGAATTGCATAATATCCTGCCACTCCGAGGAGACCTAGCCCAACAACTAACATACCAGTTATTGCCCCTCCCCTGAAAGCCACATCTAATGCTGGACTGAGTCCACCTCTAGCTGCTTCAGCTGTTCGAGCATTAGCCTTGACCGATACGTTCATACCAATATAACCTGCAAGACCAGACAAGATAGCACCTAAAGCAAAACCAACAGCAGTCTGCCATCCTAAGGTAGCCAAAATAGCCACCAGCAAAATTACACCGACAATACTAATAGTAGTGTATTGTCGATTCAGATACGCAGAAGCGCCCTGCTGAATTGCAGTAGCAATCTCTTGCATGCGCTCGTTGCCTCTTGGCAAAGCTACAATCCATTTAATCGATAACACTCCATATACGAGCGCCGCCATCGCGCAGCCAATTGCGATGATTAAACCAGTACCCATTTGAATCTCCAATTAAAATCAGACCGTCTATAAATGTATGCGGGATAACGGTCTATTAATTCCGCATTAGAAAACTTACTTATAAATCAAAAAATATATTTTAAACTTTATCTTTAAATACAATGTAACTCAAACTTTAAAGTTACCTAATTTTCTCTTAACTCCTACATTCTTTAGTCGTACATAATTAGGTAAACCATCTTTATAAGGAGGGTAATCTTCTCCTTTAATAAGCGGCATTAGGTACTCACGACATTTTTCCGTTATACCAAAACCATCTTTACTGATGAAATTACTAGGCATCATTTTTTCTACGTTAGCAACCCTTGCGAGCTGGGCCATTCCAACTTTCCACTTATATGGCTTGTTCGATAGACGGACTATCGTGGGCATCACTGCATTATGTCCCTTAATAGCAAATTGTACGGCAGCTTTACCCATAGAATATGCTTGTTCTACATCGGTTTTCGATGCGATATGACGAGCTGCACGTTGCAAATAATCTGCCACACCCCAATGATATTTTAGTCCCAAACCATCCTTCACAATATCTGCAACTACTGGAGCAACACCACCTAATTGTGCATGACCAAAAGCATCACGCAACCCTTGGTCGGAAAGAAAACTACCATTTGAGTCCTTGACACCCTCGGAAACCACTACTGAACAATACCCAAATTTCTTAACAAAACTACGAACTTTTGCAAGAAACTTTGTTTTATCAAAAGAGATTTCTGGAAATAAAATAACAATAGGAATCTCGCAATCCTTACTTGACGCTAGGCCACCTGCCGCAGCGATCCATCCTGCATGACGCCCCATTACCTCTAAGACAAATACTTTTGTAGACGTTTTTGACATGCTTGCAACGTCAAAACTTGCCTCACGCGTCGACACAGCAATATACTTTGCTACTGAACCAAACCCAGGACAACAATCAGTGATAGGCAAATCATTATCTACTGTTTTTGGGACATGTATTGCTTGTACTGGATAACCCAGCGTGTTGGCTATCTGAGATACCTTTAGGCAAGTATCGGCAGAATCCCCGCCACCATTATAAAAGAAATAACCAATATTATGGGCCTTAAACACTTCGATTAAGCGCTCATATTCACGCCGATTTTGTTCAAGGCTTTTCAGTTTATAGCGACAAGAGCCGAATGCACCTGAAGGTGTATGACGCAATGCTCTGATGGCTGTTTGAGTATCTTTACTTGTATCAATCAAGTCTTCGGTCAGCGCACCAATGATGCCATTACGACCAGCATAAACCTTTCCAATTTTTCCCTTATTTTTTCGTGCGGTCTCTATAACACCTGCTGCTGAAGCATTGATAACAGCGGTTACACCACCAGATTGAGCATAAAACGCATTTTTTACAGCCATGTTTCACCCTTTAATTTTTAAAACTCTACCGTCTTACTGAAACTTTTCTTACTACTTTTCTCCCTATTTGCAGTTTTTTTTAATATTGCCCAAAGCAGCAAATCAATTCTCAAGAACATCACCTATATCGCAATCGTCTGTATCTATTTAAAAACTAAGCACAATATAGTTTTTTATGTATACTGAAATAAGTTATCTGAGTTCTGCGAAAATTTTATTACGGATATCCTCAACCGACCCAACTCCCTCAATTTTTACATACTTAGGAGAACCTTTTCTGCCGTTAACTGACCAGCTAGAATAATATTCCACCAATGGCTTAGTCTGTTCGTGATAAATCTCTAGTCGTTTCTTTACTGTTTCTTCTTTATCGTCATCTCGCTGTATTAATGGTTCCCCAGTAACATCATCCTTCCCTTCAGTTTTAGGCATGTTGAATATAACATGATATGTTCGACCTGATTTAGGATGAACTCTACGACCAGTCATACGTTTAATGATTTCTGTATCAGGTACATTAATTTCGATTACATAATCGATTTGAACGCCGGCAACTTTCATCGCATCTGCCTGTGGGATAGTACGAGGAAACCCATCAAATAAAAAACCCTTCGTACAATCAGGTTGTGAAATGCGTTCTTTAACCAGATTAATGATTATGTCATCAGGAACTAAGTCCCCTTTCTCCATAATTTTCTTAGCAGCTATCCCCAGCTCAGTACCAGAACTAACTGCAGAACGTAGCATATCCCCAGTAGAAATTTGTGGAATACCAAAATGCTCTTTAATGTAGTTTGCCTGAGTACCTTTCCCCGCTCCGGGACCCCCTAATAAAATGATTCGTATGGTTATTCTCCATTTTTAAATAAAATTCCCCGCTGGAACAGCAGGGGAACGAATACTACTTAATTTCGCAATGCCTATGAATTATAACGCAAACTCGCTAATTTCTCGAATTTTTTAATTCATGTAATTAGTATTATTCATTTATTCTGCCACCTAGACATAATTGCTCACTTCTTTATAGATATTTTCTATTAAAAACCTACTCCCTACAAAGTACTCAATAAGAAAATTAAGAATTATATTTACTTGACTAATATGCCCATGGTTTTGGAAGTAATGTATCAAGCATTACTCCAATATTATTCCACGAAGAAATCTTTTTTCTAATCAATAAAAATTTATTTCTTTGACAAATTTCCTTGTCCACAGTTACTGTGGATAAGTTTGTGGATTCTTTTAATTTATAAACGTTAAACTACCCTTTCGTAAGGATATTTTCTAATTAGATTAATTTTTGAACTTAAATATTCTTCTTTTAAAACAAGTGGTTAATTATACGACCAGGTTTCATGCGGGTTTAGCCAATGCCATTATGCAATTTTCATAAGAAATGTGGATTACTATAAAAAAAAAGACAAATTTACTACGA